>Ga0334882_1000137_pt1:0-52500 | contig 129114 bp, 138 predicted proteins | sample GraSluR1_MG_5_FD_207226 | JGI IMG/M metagenome (GOLD analysis project Ga0334882, IMG submission 207226) | Sludge microbial communities from methane-producing bioreactor in Wageningen University, Netherlands - Granular Sludge_15_04-R1 | ecosystem: Engineered > Bioreactor > Anaerobic >...
GTTAAAAAATCATTCAAAGTAAAATAAAAATGCACTTTTAGAAACCAAATATTATCACTATACCAAACAATGAAAATAAGGGTTCATAAACCCCCACTAACCAATGAAAAATGGAGGGGGTTAAAATAAAAATGGAAACAGACTTGGATTTCTAATCCCAAAGGTGAATTCTACAACTAAAACTGAACCAACTATTTTTTTTAAATCAAATTGAACTCCGGATGTCCCCAAAATTTATTCAAAAAAAATCCTAATTATTCAAAAAATTCATCTAATACGCTATAGCCCTTAATAAAACCCGGTTGATATCTCACAGGCCATTTTTATATGCTGGGAGCCATCTTCCACTGCAGGACCATGACCTGGTAGGAGGTACTTTACATCCAGTTTATCCAGTCTTTCCAGGGATTTCCTCATTTCACCCATATCTCCACCTAGATCCACCCGTCCGAAACCGCCCCCTGCGAAGACTGTGTCACCAGAGAGGAGGGTTTCCCCATCATACAGACATATGCTGCCAGAAGTATGGCCCGGGGTGAATAACACTTCAAAGTTGTGTATTTTATCCCCTTCACTTAGTTTACGGGTTACTTCCATTTTATCCATGGTTGTTCCAAACATGGTGGCCAGTAGGACATCTTCATCCCCTTCTTCCAGTGCCTGGGCATCATTGGCATGCATGGCCACATCCAGATCCAGGTAACGGTTGCCTCCCACATGATCGTAGTGGTGGTGGGTGTTTACAATTAGAGACAGATCACCAACGCTGCATCCTGCTTCTTTAATGGATTTTAAAATGTAGTCCATGTTTTGACCGGTTCCAGTGTCTACGATTACATCTTCAAATACATAGACATTGGAATCATATCCCCGTCCCTCAATTACAATGATATCGTTGATTTTCGGCAAAAGTTCCACCTATCCTGAAAGTAGATTTAAAAGATTATATTTATAAAAAAAAAGTTAATGGGGTCACCGGGATTTGAACCCAGATCCTAGGATTTCTCTTGTCTCAGTACTCCAATCGATCATCATCCGATTGGTCATACCTAACGTCAGAGCGCGCGTTTCATCAAAGACAACTGGAGTCCCAGATGATAGCCAGGTTACACTATGACCCCTAACGAATTAGGTCTTATTGAATGACCTTTTAAATGATTTAAAGCCAAGGGAGAGATTTGAACTCCCGTGTAATGGATCTGCAGTCCACCGCTTCGCCTCTAAGCTACCTTGGCGCATTAGATACGTATTGTACTGTTGCTATTTAAACCTTACGGAGGAAATTCATAACTGATCCTAATATAGTATATACTAATATTATTGTTTTAAAGGATTTTATTCTTTTGAAAGAGTTACGAGCGCCATTAAGCCATGAGGATCCATTATAATTTAGTTTTCGGTTATTCCTTCTTATCTTTCCAGTTCCACCATTTAAGAAGTTCAGCTTCATGTTTATCATGTGAAACATAGTAAACAACACACCGGAAAACATATAACATGCATTTATCCACTTTAGAGTCCTGTAAAGCACATAGTTGGAGATAAAGTTCTTCAGGATCCTGGTCTTTAAGATCCTCAGGAGACCTTATGCCCAGGTCCCATAAATCTTCAGCAATTACATCCCCCACCCCCGGGATCTGTTTAATATCTTTTAAAGCTGAAATTTTATAAGTACTCATAATACAAACCCCTACTTCAGGTCTGTTAATAATATATATTGAACTAATTAAAGAATTGGACTTTAAAAAAAAGGGTTAGACTTTAAAAAAATTAAACCATGCTTAAGCTCTAGATTTAAGGTATGATAATAATTTCTTTAGCCATAGTCTGGGGAGGGTAGGACTCCAGAAAGGGTCCGGTGAACATTACCGCCACTTTATCACCAGTTTTCAGATCGGTGAAAGAAGCGTTTTCGCGTTTATTCCCATTTTTCTTAAGTATGGCTGTTTCTTTATTGATTTTTACAGATAGGTTATGGGTTTGGCTGTTTCCAGTGACCATTCCTTCAACCAAAATAGAATCCTGCGTGTTATTTTCATTTTGAGGATTGGCCTGGCATATTCCAATTATTGAACCATTCATATCTGCCTTTTCTTCTCCAGTTGCAAACATAACCCCATAAACCACCCCCATCATCAGCACGACTAATATTGCAAACAAGGTTATGATCTTCATCTTCTCAAATCCTATCCTTTAATCATTAATGGAACGTTAATAGAGTTCTAAGAGATGTATAAGTTAATTCTACTATAAATGATTTATTACTCATCATCATCTTCCCAGTTTATCAAAAAACTTAATAACATTTCTGGAGATAAGAACAATTAACTCAGGAGGTCCCATCCATGACATTAGTCCTTGATCCAGTAACTATTTTGAACCTGATTTTCTGTATAGTAATTGTTTGTTTAGGATACTGGAAGTATCGTAAAAAGGATAGTCTCATCGCCATTTATATTGCCATAACTTTCGCTCTTTTTGGTATTGCCCATTTAGGCATTATTTTTGGGGTTAAAAGCTCTAATATCTTTATTCTAACCATAAGATCCATCGCCTACCTGGTGATCATTTACGCCCTTTATAAAACCGCTGTGGGGCATTGGAATAAAGAATGAAAGAGGATAAGCGTTAATACAAGTTACAGTAATCAAATCCCCTATTTTTAACTGTTTTCATGGCGCTGGATCTTCAGCAGGATTCCCAGTGGTTGAAAACTTATGATGAGATATACCCTATTCCAGATCCAGTTTCCTCTCCAGGATTTCGTATTTCCCCAAGGTTCTGGCAAATAGTTCATCAAAAAGTGGAGTTAATCCCTCATCTAAAACCTCCAACCCATCCTCAGTGATACCACCCCGGGTTGCCACCCGACCAATCACCTTTTCAAAATCCATATTTTTCTCCTGAAGAAGTTTGCTAGTCCCGTAAAGAGTTTTTATAATCATTTCGTCCACCTCTTTCCGGGTGAAGGTGCCTTTTTTCTGGGCGGCTTCTGAATATTTGAGCATTATGTAGGATATGAAAGCCGGGGCAGAGCTGGTTATATTAGCTCCCAGACCAAACTGGTCATCTTCAACGAGTTTAACCTCCCCCATCACCTTGAAAATTTTCTCCACAAACTGGGCTTCCTCCCCATTCACCTGATGGTTGTGACCTACCAGGGAGATTCCCTCATTCACCTCTGAGGTTAAGGTGGGAATTACCTTACTTATCTTCCCCTGGAATACTTTCCCAAGATTTTCCACGGTTAAACCCGCAGCAATATAAATAATATGAGTATCAATAGCGATATTATCCTTTATTTCTCCCAATACCCCCTTAACCTCACCAGTATTTACGAAAAGGAATATTTTCCCCGATTTTTGGGCAACAGTGCTGTTATCTGGGGCTATTTCCAACCCAGGATATGATTTCAGTAATACATCCAGTTTACCTAAAGTGCGGGTGGTAACGATGATTTCAGATTGATCTAAGACTCCTGATGAGAGAATCTTCCTGATGATCATGCTTCCCATGGCACCGTAACCAATGAATCCAATTTTTTCCATGTATCTTTCTCCCCCTTCTGGATTAGTCCTCATTTTAAGTTAAAGATTTGTTTAATCCCCATTGAGTGTTGAACCTCCATTGAGCATGAAAAGTGCCCCACCACTATTTCCTCCCACCATAAATGGAGAATATTCCATACTTATAGTAGCAATCCACCTGAGAAAACCCAGCTGATTTTAGTGCATCTAACTGATCTTCCAGTTTGTCAGGATTATTATCCGGGTTATCCTTATACTGCCCTGGAAGGTGCTGAAAGCTCTTATGGGTGTTCAGTTTCTCCTGATTTTCACTTATCCATTCACTCCAGAGCACACGGTACCAGCTTTCTAGCTCATCAGTAGGGGCTCTTATGGTTTCAATGTTAATAAAGAATCCTCCGGGCTGCAGATGGTTGTATATGTACTGAAAAAGGGATTTTTTCTCTTCAAAATGGATGTGGTGAATGGCCAGAGAGGAAACCACCAAATTAAAGGAATCTACTAAACTGTCGTTATCATTCAATTTACTTTTAAGTAATTCCTGGAAGGTTTTGTGTACAAAAATCATTCTTTCATAGTTTTTAAGGTTTTTTCTGGCATTTTCCAGCATCTCCAATGAACCATCCACCAGTGTGGTGTTGATCTGCTTGTCTTCCTTAAGGAGTTCCATGGTCAGTGCCCCGTCACCACAACCAAGGTCCAGAACCTTCACTGGTCCTTCCAATTCATTATTTATTAGAAAATAGCGGTAAAATGACCTTAATATGGAGAATAATCTTTTCCTTTCCAGTATGTAAATGTCTGCGTTTTCCATAAATTCATTGGCATGTTCGGCTTCTGCCCATTCTGATTTTTCGAATTCACTCATATAACTCGCCACAAGACTCTAATTGAAGTAATAATTTAAAAAATTTACCAGTTTTTAGAATTTATTTTTATTTATTTTTGTTAAATATAGTAGATTAAGGTTAGAGGTTATTTTTTGGTTTTAAATATTTCGAAACCCCTTTTTTCATAGAATTTAATATTTTTCAGACTTAAGTGTCCAGTTATAAGTTCTGATCTCTCAGCTTCGGAAATTTATTCTCTATTCTCTCCATCAATTTGCCCCCTATTCCCTGGTTCTGGAAATCCGGATGAACTATAAGCCGGCCAATGTAAAGGGTTTCGGGAGTCATCATCCTCGCCCTTACTGAACCGATTATCCGGCCATCCTCCACTGCCTTAAGGAAAGAGTATGCTCCAAATTCGGATTCTATTTCTCCCATGGTTTGGATTAATGGATGGATATTATGATCATTGTAGATTTTATCTTCACTCTGGTAGCACAATTTTTGGAGGGAAAGTATCTCCAGAGCATCTTCAATGCTGGCAGGTTCAATTATCATTATATCCCTGGTTTGAGTATCAACAGGGTTCCTACACTCCATCTCTTCACCAATGGGCTTTTTACTATTTTTTAGCGGTTCCCTTGAAGAAGTTGTAGAAGAATGTTCCCGATGGTTCTGCGGTCATGTGCAGGTCCTGGATACCCTTATCCCATGTTTCAGGAGTTATAAGTCCTGAACCTATGGCCTGGTCCTTCACTCCTTCCACCATGGCGATTATGGTCTTTTTAATGAATCCATCTACCAGTTCTCCTTTGCTGGAGTCCACGTAAACCACCCGGGGATCAATCTTTACCTCTTTAAAACCAGCTTCGGAAAGGAGTGGGTATAATTCTCTACCCATGAGAGGGTTGCAGTTTAACTCTTTTTGAGCTTTAATCATGCATTGCCATGCATTAATAGCCTCTTTAGTTTTCGGGTGGAAGTAACATGACCCGTGGTCCCCCTCAATAACCGTGATGGAACCTTCACTCTTAAGAACCCGTTTCAAACTTTTAAGCGCTCCCACTGGGTCAGGGAGGTGTTCCAGTACAAAGCAGATGAACACATGGTCAAAGGTCTCATCAGCAAATGGTAGTTCCATGATGTCTGCAGTTTGAAACTGAACATTGGAAATTCCTTCCCTACCCATTAGAGCTTTTGCATGGGTTAAAGATGGCTTTGATATATCCACTGAGGTTATCTCTGCCTGAGGACTGTTCCGGGCCAGATGTATGGTCTGGGCCCCCACCCCACATCCAGCCTCCAGCACTAAACTACCTTCTGGAAAGCTTGTATCATAATGTAAGAGAGTAGCTAGTGTTTCTGCCTGATCAACCAATCTTATTGCTTCCCTTTCTGAATATCCATGCACATAATCTTCTCTCATCAAAAAACCCCTAGCTGATTTATTGGAACTTTAGTAATCCATGGAATAAATTGATTCTTTAAAAATATAATTAATGTAGAGTACTATTTAAAACTTCAGAGCACGAATCTGTACATCAAAAATATTATGTCGCGCCCAAAAAAATTAAAAAAATAAAAAATTGATTAACCCCGTTTACCAGGTCAGAACAGTGGGAAGAGTTTTCATGACTTCTTCTGGACTTTTCGACTCACCTATTATTTTTAGAATCCTCTTATCTGGTTGGGAGAATATGTAGGGATAATCCTTTTCACCTTCTACAGTAGGGTAGAAGGCCAGACTCTCCCGTTCCATGGAAAAATGAGCATCTACATCAGCACGGTTTCCGCGGGCATCTAACCTGAACCACTTACCATCCAGGGAGACAGCGTTTAAGCCGTGGAGAACAAAACCTTCTTCATGAGTCAGTGTCTGATAGCAGAACCCAGTGGGAATCCCCATGAACCTTAAAAGAGCAGCTAACAAATTTGATTTAGCAAAACATAAACCATGACCTTCTTTTAAGACTTCAGATGCCCGGCAGGTCACTTGACAACTTCCAATATCCAATGAATGGTCAATTTCATCCCTTAAAAAATGGTAAATGTCTTTCGCTGTTTCAATCTGCCCCTGATCACTGGCCAGTTCCCGGGCTTTTTCTTGAATTTCAGGATAATTGTAATTTACTACCTTTGAAGATTCTAGATACTTGTTTAAATCGTCTTTTTGTATTAAAAAAAGCATATCCATGACCCTTGTTTGATTAATAATATTTACACCATCATTTTTATCCGTAGGTATCACTTAAACATTCCATCGAGTATTCTATACCTTAAGTAGATGATATCATCCTTAATTTTTTCCATTCCACCTAGATACAATTTTATTGGCTCTAATTCCCCATCTGTATCATTGGTCTGGAAGATAGAATTGGGTGTGCTTCCACCCACGAGTTCTGGGTGTACCAGGAGGTGTATTTCATCGGCCAAGCCCTGGCGGAGTAAAATTCCATTCAAAACACCACCACTATCAACTCTTACCTTTTTAACCCCAAATTTGGTATTTAGTTCTTCCAGAGCATTTTCCAGGTCCACCTTCTGATATCCCACCACTAGATAATCTATGTACCGTTCATCCAGGAAGTCCAGATATTCTCGAGGTGTGGAACGGCTGCATAACACCAGAACACTATTAATATAGGGTAATTTTAGAATTTCGCTCCATATGCGTATCTGCCCTTTACTATCAGGGACAACCAGTATGGGTCTATTATCGTCTGGATCTTTCTCCCAGGGCTGGAAGGCATCATCAGATTCTGGAAATGTTTCTCCTGCTTTGACACCAAATCCAGTTAGTACCGTGTTACTCCCCATTAAAACTGCATCCACATCCCACTTAGATGCCAACTCATAGTAAAGTTCCACATCAGCATCAAAACCAGTTATTCTCCCGTCTAAACTCACTGCATTGTAAAGTATAACTATCGGTATCATTTAAAACCCCTCTACCTGTTTAAGGACATTTAATTGTATCATATCAGTATAGAACATCTTATAACAATTTATTTAGATCTTCAACTGAATACAAATCATCATTATCCATTAATTTTTCCATTTCATCCATTTTAACATGTTTAAGAGCCTTTTGCATGCTTTTAAGGCTGGAATATATCAGTAAACTGGGTAAGCTGATACGGGCCACTCCACATTTCTTGAGATCAGAGATACTGAAGTTGTGCAGATTGTAGGGCATCCCCGCCGCTATGGTCACCGGTCCTTTAACCTCCCGGGTGATGGTTAGCACTTCTTCCATGGTTGCAGTGTAAACTATGAAGGCCAGTGTGGCGCCGGCATCCAGATATGCATTAGCCCGTTCAATGGCTATGTTCAAGGCTTCCTCCCGATCAGGAGTTGATTTAAGTGCATCGGTACGGCCGTTTATAACCAGATCAGAGTTACCCTTAACTTCTGCGGACTCACGAGCCAGTGTGATCTTCTGGACCATCACCTCCTCATCTACGATTTCCAGTGGTCCGGGTTTTCCTAATATCTGGTCTTCCAGGTTGAGTCCTGCCACCCCTACTTTCATAAACTTTTCCACAGTTTCCGGGATGGTTTTAATGTCACCATATCCGTCTTCTGCATCGGCCATCACTGGCACATCCACTGCTTCTACTATCCGACGGGTCCATTTCAGGTTATCATCCAGGGTAAGATCACTCTCTCGGGGGTATGCGGCTTGGATTGAAAAACTGTAACCAGAACACTGTACTGCTTTAAACCCTGCTTTTTCGATCATCCGGGCACTGATTGGATCGTAGGCATTGGGCATGATGAGGGTTTCTTTATCTAAAATCAGATCCCTTAACAACTTGCTTTTATTCATATCTACACCAGTTAACCATATGATTAACCGATTATAATTAAAATATCGATTTACAGTTTAATTATAGAAATATAAAAAAAGTGTAGAGTTTAAGAATAAGGAATTTATATTAAGAAAACTGTCCAATATTTGAATCTGGAAAGAGATATTATTAATTTCTCATTTTTTAAGGAAAATAGGTGTTTATAGTTTTTTTAACATCTTCTAACCATAATTCGCGTTCTTTAGGTGTGCTGCTGGCTATGGTACGGAACATTTTTCGGTTGAAATTTTTTATTCCACAGAAATCAAAAACACAATCCTTCCAGATGCGCTCCAGCGGGTCACCGAATACTTGGATTTCCCGTTCTAATGGCGTATTGGACGTGTTAAAAACTAGGGCTGTTTCAGCTACCAGTAAACCTTCAGGTACACCTGAGCCATCATCCCCCTCTTCGAACTGGTAGGCCACACCTGATCTTAGCACCCGGTCGGTCCATCCCTTCAATATAGCAGGGGGCTGACCCCACCAGTTGGGATGTATGATTATAATCCCATGGGCTTTTTTTATCTCCTGACGATGCTTCAACACCAGTGGATCAGAGGTTTCCCCTGTGGCCAGTTCAGATCCCCCCAGAAGTGGGTTGAATTCCTCTTCGTAGAGATTGTGGGCGAGGATCTGGTGTCTGTTTTCATTCAAAGTATCCAGAACAGTCTGGTAAATGGCATGATTGAAGCTTTCTCGGTAAGGATGGGCAAGTATGACTAAAATTTCCATAAAATCCCCTATGATTTTTATTTTATGAGTATTACTTTATTATTCCCTGGTTATTTTAAAGAGTATGGATAGTGCAACCAGCTGCACCATGTTAATCAAAAATAGGGGCAGCCTGGGACCATGCCATTCTGAAATCCGAACTTCAATGGGAATTAAAAGAGGCATGGCAATGAAAATGGCAGATACTATATTTTGCAGGAGTAGGAAGGATGAAAAATAGAGTAGGCCAATGGTGAATCCTGATTTTACTTGCTTGTATGTTTTCCAGTATGCTTTGATTAGGAACAATAATAGAATAATGTTGGCGATCCCCACCACAGCAGCCACTGCAATCAATAATAGACCAATATCTCCATTTAACATCTTATCAACCATTTTATCATGTGTGAATAATAAAAAATATGGGATGAATTCCATTAAATAAGGGAATTCACCTAATTCACTTTTTTATATCCAAATTTCCCAACTTATTATTTAAATCCTAGTTCCTTAATCAACTTATAGTGATCTAAAATTACTTCTAGTTTTTTATTTTCCCATCAAGCACGTTTACAATCCTTTCAGCCATGTTTCCCACGTATGGTTCGTGGGTTACCATGACCAGGGTTACATTTTCCTTTTCATGCAGATCACTCATGAGTTTCAGTATCACATCCCCGGTTTTGGAGTCCAGGGACCCGGTGGGTTCATCAGCCAGGATAATGGAGGGATTGTTCACCAGTGCCCGGGCTATGGCCACTCTCTGACGCTCACCCCCGGAAAGTTTGGTGGGTATCTGATCGGCCTTGTCCTCGAGACCAACTTCCATTAAGAGCCCCATTGCCCGTTCATGCATCTGACTGCTGGAGAGATCAGTTTCATACATGGGTATTTCCACGTTTTCCAGTACAGTGAGGTTGGGTATCAGGTTGTGCATCTGGAAGACGAATCCAATCTCCTGGGAACGGAATTCGTTCAATTCTTTGGTGTTCATGAGATCGATACCTGCCACTTTAATGGTTCCTTCATCAGCCACATCCAGTGCTCCGATCATGTTGAGAAGGGTTGATTTACCAGAACCAGATGGTCCCATGATGGAAAGGAATTCGCCCTTTTTAACTTCCAAGTTAAGACCATTTAAAGCCTTTATTTTACCATCATCGTAGCTTTTTTTAAGGTCATGGATCTCGATGATGTTTCTATCCTTACTCATAAAATCATCCCCATTTCCATCATACTTATCCTAACACCATTATTCATAGCGCAACGCCTCGGTTGGTGATAGTCGGGATGCCCGGTAGGCAGGATACAAGCCTCCGATTATTCCCACTACAAATGCAACCACGAAGGCTTCCAGGAATATTTCTGGTGCAAATGATGGTTCTATGGTTCCCCCAAATGATAGGGATAACAAGACCACCACCCCTACCACGGCAACTATGGTTCCCACCACCGCAGCGATAAGGGTTAAAACCACTGATTCACCTAGGATCATTCCCAGAATCCTCTTTTCTTTCCACCCCACTGCTTTTAATACCCCTATTTCCCTTGTTCTTTCGAAAACAGACATTATCATAGTGTTTATTACCCCAACACCACCGATTACTATTGCCAGGAGGGATATGGCCCATGTGGCAGCATCGATAGTGCTGAGTGCACTGTTCATTCTACCGGCTATTGCTTCGGCACTGGTGGTGGACAGTTCATTGGGGTAAGTTGTTTCAATGGATTTACTCACCTCAGTGGTATTGGCATCCGGGTTGATCTTCACCGCAATGGTGCTGACAGTGTTATTGTTACTTGTGAGGTTCTGCAAAGTGGTTAGGGACATGAAAACACCAGCATCAGTCATGAAATTTCCAGTCTCGAATATTCCGGTGATGGTGAAATCCTTTCCGAACAGGTTTACGGTGTCACCCACACTTTTGTTAAGATTTGTAGAAACAGTTTTCCCAATTATAACTTGATTTTCACTGGTTGTCTCGTATAAGGATCCAGTTACGTTTTCAATTCCAGCCAGGCTCAGCTTACCTGGATCCATACCAGTCACCGAAAGTCCACCTAAACTGTTGGGACCACCCGACCCCATACTAGTAGTTCCAGATGTAGTACCAGTAGAACTGGTTCCCACAGATGATCCGCTGGTGGAGGTGTTGGTTGCCTTTAATAAACCTGCCGTTTCTTTAACTCCAGATATGTTCTGTAATTCCGTTACTCTACTTTCATTTACCCTCCCAGATCCCATGCTACTTGATCCAGTCTGCATTACATTGATTTCAGCAGCTCCTGCTTTTAGGGTGCTGGTTGTTGACTCTTTAAGGCCACCGGTAACCATACCCAGGGCCACGATGACCATGATTCCAATTGCAATTCCCACAATTGCAAGGGCACCTCTTGTTTTGTTCCTGAAGGGATTTTTCAGGATCAACTTTAAGTATGACATGATGTTTCCTATTTAAAATGATTATTAAATGTTTATGCCGAATTCAAGCACTAAAGATGGATAAATTATGCACAAATTATGCACAAATTCACTTACCAAGCTCTTTATTCAAATTATTAACCTACTTTTATTCACGAGTTATTTTGAAAAGTATGGATAGTGCAATTAACTGGACTATGTTGATTAAAAATAATGGTAGTCTAGGTCCACTGATCTCTGGTCCGTGGAATTCCAGTTGTGCAAATAGAGGTAGTGCCAGGAATATGGTAGAGACAAAGTTTTGGAATAGTAGGAATGTGGAAAAATACAGTAATCCAATGGTGAATTTGGATTTAACCTGGCGATAAGTATCCCAGTAAAGGTATAACAACCCCAGTAGCAGGCAAACATTCGCAATTCCAATTGCCACTGCCACAAATGTTACCACACCACCAAACTGACCATATTCTGCCAATACCATGTTTTTACCCCTAATAGCTTCGAATTAAACTATTAATCCACTTTTAATTCTCCCCATATTCCCTGAAACGTATCAAAATTTTCTTCCATTTTATCAGTTAGAAAGTACATCTCCCCATATTTACGCTTACCTGGAGATGTGATGACATTATTTTCTTCTAATACCTTAATATGATGCCTTATTGTTTTATAATTTAAATTTAATACTTCTGAAAGCTGATTAGCATTGTAAGGTCTTTGGTGTAATGCCAGGATTATCTTAGCACGGTTAGGCCCTCCAGTTGAGCCAGCTATTAACCACCAAAGCAGCTTCCTCATGATCACACCTGCAAGTTGTATTACAAAAATGTGGATAAAACTATGATTTCATTTACTAAAGTACCATTCTATTTAAACAACATCCATTATATGTTTATTATCCCCGAAAGATAATTAAAACTTTATTCAGTAGTATAGTTACAAATAGAGCACCAGGAAAACATCACCACCCGGACCACAATCACCATCGGCGAATTCATCCACATACTCTGGAAGGTAATAACTTGCAGGTTCCAGTCCTTCCTCAACAAATCCTGCCTTTTTATAGGATCTGATAGCCATCTTATTATGTTTTGAAGGGCGCATTATAACTTTATCATATCCCATATCCTTAATTCTACTGGCAAGTTGTAAAATAGCCTTGGTTCCATATCCATGACCAGTGCAGCTACGTTCCTTTAGCCATATGTCAAACTCAGTGATTTTACCCTGAAGATGGAATGATGTGTAGGATATAATACCTATATCATCAGTTTTCCCATTTTTCCGGGAAACTATAATATAACAACGGCCTCTTTCTTCTTGAGAGCCAGTGAAAAAGTAATCCTCATAATCAGATTGGAACTCCTTATAAGAGGGTAGATTGTCACTGGTGTATCCCTGTAACTGGTTTAAAAAATCTGAAAAGTCAGAGAAATACAACCACTGGTAGGCTTTCTTCCTATCTTTGATTGTTGCTTTTCTTAGTTCAATCATCCTCTATCCCCCCCGGAAGAATATTAAAAATTAATTGGATTGAATTTTGTCCATACTACTTTTTTTCTAGCAAGATAGTAAAATACTATTTACTATTTAAGTACATGCCTTCAGTTCTGATTTTAAAATTAAAGCCATCAACATGAATTCAAAGACCAGAAAAATCAGGGGAGTTATCAGCGTATTAGCGCAGTTATGAGGATTAAATAAAAAATATAAGGCAAATATAATGTTTTGAATAAGGAAAAGTAGGGAGAATCCCTTCATAACATTTTTAAAAAGTTTTTTATCCCCATTTGGGTTTGAATAAATATTTAATAGTGCCAGTGCCAGAACCATATTCATAGTGCTGGCCAACACAGGGGAAATGCTGAGTTGTGATATGTAAATTATCCATACATTTGTTAATCCACCAGAAACTAAGTTAAAAAGATAAACTAATGAAATTAAATCCAGATACATGTTGTAAACCCCATACTCAGAAAATATAAAATTGTTAAAATGTTCATTTTGGAAGCTCAATTTATCTGAAAAAAAAGAAAGTTTTATAATTGTATTTACAATTATAAACTCACCAATCGCTTTATTTTATTACAACACCATCCCTCATTTTGATAATTTCATCAGCAAAACTGGCTGATGATGGGTTGTGGGTTACCACCACAATACTCACCCCATCATCCCGGTTCAAGTCCTGGAGTATATGCATTATGGACTGAGCATTCCCAGTGTCCAGTTCTCCGGTTGGTTCATCAGCAAGTATCAAGGAGGGATCATTAATCAAAGCTCGGGATATGGCAACCCTCTGCTGTTCTCCCCCAGATAACTGTGTGGGGCGTTTATGGTACTTACCATCCAAGCCCATCTTGTCCAGGACCCCCATTGCCTTTTCTGAGTCCTTGTGGATCATGGGGAGCATGACATTCTCCAGGGCAGAAAGCTGGGATAAAAGGTTGAATCTCTGGAATACAAATCCAATTTCATTCCTCCGGAGTAGAGCTTGTTCTTTCAGGGATAATTCACTGGTTTGCCTACCATTTATACGGAACAACCCACGGCTAGGTGTGTCCAGTATCCCAGCCACATGGAGGAATGTTGATTTACCCGAACCAGATGGTCCCATTACTGCGGTGAAGGAACCTTCCTCCAGGGTGAGATTTAACCCAGCCAGGGCGTTTACATGCACATCTCCCATGGGATAGGTTTTCCATACATCTTTAAATTCAAGTACATGATTATTCATTTCTCAACGCCTCCACTACTTCTAGTTTTGAAGCCTTCATGGACGGATAAAGTCCGGCGAGTATGCTTAGAATGGTAGCACCACCAACCACCCCTAAAATCAGCCATACAGGCATCATCCCAGCCATGTATTCTTCCAGATTCAGGGCATTGGCAATGACTATGATTCCAATGATTCCCAATGTAACTCCTATCACACCACCTAAAAAGCCTAAAAATCCGGATTCAAATAGAATGCTTCCCTTTATTTCCCAGTTGGTAAATCCAATGGCCTTTAGAACGCCCAGTTCTCTGGTTCGTTCCATGACACTGATGAGCATGGTGTTTATGACACTGATGATTCCCACCAGCAGGGCCATGCTGGCTATTATTCCCATGAAAAGCAGCGCCTGGTTAGTCATTTCCTGAACTTCTTCCACCTTGTCAGACTTGGTTACTGCGGAAACTCCGGTTACCTGTTTTTCCACCTCGTCAGCCACGGTTTTAGGGTCTCCATTGGTCTGGACGTAGATGGCTCCCACCCTGTTACCGGCGATCTCTTTGGCCTGGGCCTGGTTTATGTGAACGTAAAGGGCAGTCACCTCTTTGGAGATCCCAGTTACAGTTAACTCCTGATCCTTAACCTTTATTTTACTCCCAATACCATAACCAAATTTATCGGCCACCGCCTGGTTAATAACCACGCCTTCTGTCCCGTTTATGATCCTAACATCCTTCCAGTTATTGGTTCCTTCGAAAAATAATCGGGTGCCGTTTATTTCCTCTGATAAAAGTGTTACCTCCCGGAAGTCATATAACTGTGGCATGTTCCGGATCTTGGATACTGTTTCTGTGTCCATTAATAAGGTCCCAGTAGTAGATGCTGGAGAGATAGCGAGATCATACATATAGGAATTGGTTTCATCCTTAATGGCAGTGGTTGTGCCTGCAGTTACTCCCAGAAGCACCATGAGGGTGGCTGCGCCAATGATTATTCCCAACATGGTCAGGGCACTTCTCATTTTTCTTCTTCTGATGTTGTTGAATGCTAATTTGTATAGGTCCATTTCTTTTTCACTCCATTTTAATTTGATAATTGTTTAAACCAGGGGGGAGGAGGATTAAACCCCCCTCGTGTTTAATGAGTTAAATTTCTATTATTAGGTCTGGATTTCTCCATCCAAGACTTCAATGGTTCTCTCGGCCATGGCAGCCACATTCATGTCATGGGTTACCATGATTAATGTGACGTTTTCCTGTTCATGAAGCTCCTTGAGGCGTTGGAGGATCATCTGCCCATTTTTAGAGTCAAGAGAACCGGTGGGTTCATCTGCCAGTATGATTGAAGGGGAGTTAGCCAGTGCGCGGGCAATAGCCACCCTCTGCCTCTCACCACCAGATAGTTTTGTGGGGTTCCTGGCAGCCTTATCCTTTAATTTAACGTACTCCAAAAGCTTCAGCGCCCTTTCGTTCATCTGTTTGCTTTTATAGCCATTTCCATACATGGGGATGGTGACATTCTCCAAGGCACTGAGATTGGGGATTAGATTATGTAACTGGAATATGAATCCCATCTTCCTGGAGCGAAAATCACTTAAATCCTTCTTCAGGGTGAGATCGTTCCCTGCAACCTGGATGGATCCTTCATCAGCAGTGTCCAGTGCACCAATCATATTTAGGAGGGTGGATTTACCAGAACCAGAGGGACCTATAATGGATACGAATTCTCCCTCCCTGATTTTCAGGTCAATTCCATTTAATGCCTTAATCCTCCCGTTGTCATAGCTTTTCTTGAGATTTTTTATGTCCACAATGTTTCCATTATTCATAGCGCAACGCCTCCGTTGGTGGCAGCCTACTAGCCCTTATGGCAGGATATAGGCCCCCCAATTACTCCCACAAATATGGCGATTCCCAGGGCCCGTAAAGCCAGGGCTGGAGTGAATATTAACTGTAATGGAGTATCTGAGAAGGTTATGATGGCTTCAATTCCTATAACTCCCAGAATTATTCCCACCAGACCGGCAAGTATGGTTAGAACCACGGATTCCCCCAGTATCATAGAGAGAATTCTTCTGCTTTTCCATCCCACCGCTTTAAGAACACCAATCTCCCGGGTTCTCTCAAAGACAGACATGATCATGGTGTTGATAATGCCGATTCCACCGATAACAATTGCCAGGAGAGAAATTGCCATTGAAGCAGTTTCTACCATTTGTAAACTATCATCAGCCCTCTGGAAATCTTCAAGGGACGATATGGTGGTTAATTCCCCAGGATAGGTTTTTACAACCCCTTGAGAAACAGTTTTTAAGTCCGCGTTGTTGTTGATCTTAACGTAGATCATGTCCACTTTACCCTCATTTTCATCCAGTGACTGGAGTTTACCCAGAGATAATCCCCCTATGGAATCCAATTCTTTATTCCCAGTTTCATATATTCCAGTTATTGTGTATTTACCTCCATTGACAGTTATAGTGTCTCCAACTTTCTTTTTCATCTTTTCTGAAGCCAGTTTTCCCAGTATTACCTCGTTTTTATCATCAGAAAAGGGATTTCCCTGGATCATTTGACTCCCAACATGTTCAGATCCTTCTGATATATACCAGCCAAGCCCAGTTGATTACCTTCAACCATCCTGCTACTGGTATAAACACCTGCAGCCTGTTTAACTCCATACATTTTACTGATTTCATCCACTCGACTGTTTTTTATGGAGTATGAACCTGTTGATGAATCAGAGGTGGTGTTTTTGATTACCACGAAATCAGCTCCACCGGTTTTCAACTGCTCTTCAATACTTACCTTAAGCCCGTCCGTTACCATACCCAGAGCCACAATGGTTGCAATTCCAATGGCAATTCCTATGACTGCCAAAGCCAGGCGGGCTTTGTTTCGGAAGGGGTTTTTTGCCATGAGTTTAATAAATGACATGTTCATCACCTGATAACACTTAAAAGATATTATATCCTTATTAACTACCATTAAATGTGATTTCTTGTAAAAGGAATTCTTAAAAATATTCTTTTTATAAAATTTTCATTTATTTAGCTTTTTTAATCATTAAACTTAATTTTTCCTTTATTTTTTATAATCAATGTCCCTCCAGTTGGGATTAATGAGGCGGTAGCGAAGCGATTCTTGATTTTTTTATTTTTTAATAAAACCCTACCTTCATCAGGACATGGGATTGTTAGTTCCCGTGTTTATTCACTAATTTAAATTACCTCCTTTTCGATAATTCAATTATATCTGTAATCTAATAATAGTTTGAACCTTTAAAAATAGTTATTCCAGAATTTAGTCCTATTTTCCCCGTTTTTAATTCCATTTCACCCGCAATATACTACAAATTACACCCAAATTCACTCATAATTAAAAGAAATCAAAAATTCATTTGTAATTGAGCTAAAACTATGGCACTAAAAATATTAATTTAAAAATCAGCAGATTAAATTTATTATAATATAAAAAAATGAATTATTAAATTTAAAATTAGAAAATAAGGTTGATTAGTTGGTTTAGAAAAATTAAATAGGGAACTAGATGAGTACTTAGTGATGAACTAACTCTGACTGAGCATTTTCCATGTAGTAAATGTTAGAACTAGATCCACTGAATTCTTCCCAGATCTTCAGGAAAGTGTCAAAATTTTCCTCCATCTTATCGGAGAGGAAATACAATGCACCGTAGCCTTTACCAGTGGATATAACTATATCGTTTTTTTCCAAAACTTCGATATGGTACTTTATTGTCTTGTAGTTTAGAGAAAGCCTTTCAGCGAGTTGATTTGCATTATAAGGCCTGTTTCTTAACTCATCTATGATCCTAGCACGATTCATGCCACCTTTAGTACCGGCCAGTAATTTCCAGAGAAATCTTCTCATAGAACACACCCCCTGTTTCTATCAATCATGTTAAAAATCTCTTTTCCGTCCTTTAATGATTCTTAAATTTAATTTCAAGTATTTGATCATTAATTCATAGAACCATTTAGTTATGTAGGCCATTGCAACTATTAAAATAATTCCTCCAGCTGTTAAACCAATTCCACCGCCTAATATCACCAGAATATTCCAAAAACTCTCATTGGAACCAACCAATTGAGGTAGTGCTATCTGTGGTAGGATAAGATGTAACAACGGGGATAAAACCCAGTAGATTCCAGCCAAGATCATTGCAAACCCAGCCACAAATAGGGTTAATATTATGGCAGCAACGATCAACACTGGTACAGTAACAAATATCAGATTAAAAAGACCCAACCCCATTGCTGCCAGTATTGCTTCAATTATACCCCCCACTGAGGGTTTATTCTCAGCTATTTTAACCATGTGATCTGCTTTGATTTGTTTTGCAACGTTTTTGGGATTGCCTAATGCCCTTGATATTTCTTCTTCACTGCGGCCTTTCCCCAGCCCGATGGCAAAATGTTCCTCGTAGTCTGATATTATATCTTCTCGATCCTCCTTGGGAAGTTTTCTCAGGAGCCTGCTGAGTTCTTCTATATATTCCTGTTTATTCATCCTTAAAATCCCCCAAATTATCTATAATTTCACAGCACAATAAATTATTCACACCCACAGAGAATTTCCGCCATTCTGCAACTAATTGTTCCTTTTTTTCTCTGCCCAAACCAGTTAGTTTGTAATATTTTCGAGGAGGGCCATCCTGAGATTCTTTTAAATATGAATTCAGGAAACCCTCCTTTTTTAACCTTTTAAGAAGTGGATAAATGGTTCCTTCTGAAATAGAGATGTTTTTTGATATTTCATCTACCATTTCATAACCATAGCAGTCCTTTCTATCAAGCAAGACCAGAACACAGAGTTCCAGCACGCCCTTTTTAAATTGAGTGTTCATAATATCACTGCATCTTACAAGGTACTGTATAATGCAAGGTACTATATATAGTTTTAGACTGAACATATTAGTCACTGTGCACACCAAAATAAATAACAGAACCTTACCAAAATTAAAAAAGATGATTAAAATTAAAAAATAATGGTTTTAGAAGCTAATATAATCATATATCTTCAAAAAAAATGATTTTAGTTGATATTTTACTAAAATCAACCAAATATTCCCAATACAAATAAAAATAATGTCACTGATTTAAATAATCTGATGTGGATGACAATGATCTGACTGTTACTTCTGAATTTTTCTTAATAACGAATTCACTGAGACCTACCTTTGATTCCTGGTTTTCCCAATGATAAGTGTAACCTAATCTTGTCCAGGGGAGTCTTTTGGCGAAATAGGAATATCTGGTGTTGTTTAGGAACCATATTTTATAGGAGAAATCAGTGTTATTCGGGAAGTATAACTGAGCCACAGTATCATTTATCTCATTATCCGCAGAAGGCCTGAAAAGATCATTGGGTTTTACCCATAATTCCACAAAATAGGAGTTATTTGTATCTGGAGGTAGGCCTAAAAGCTGAGCAACCTCTAATCTAAGGTCTACACCAGAAGTTGGGTGAGTGTTAAAGTAATTCTTAACCTCGGGATAGGCTGTCACCCAGGTGTCACCCCAGGAACTTCTAATACTTTGCCCCACAGGATAGCTAGAGGGATATTTAGTCCATGCAACCATCAAAACCCTTTTTTCCAGACCTTCTCCCTGCCAGGATATATTATTATTGGATTCAATAATAGGAGTGAGATTACTATAAATATCCCCCTCATCAGGAAGCATGGCGTTAAATACAGCCCCTCGATAAAAAAAATCATAACAGGAGCAATTATCAGTAGCGTATGCACCAGCTGCTAAAATCAAAACCGATACAAACACCAGGAACGTTAGATATCTTCTAATTTTCATAGAACTCCTATTTTCGTAATTTCTTAATTCGTCATTTCTTAAAAAATTTTATAACTTCGCTTTTGCAGTTTTTAAAACTCTAAGACTTAATCATTTTCTAAATATTCAGCTATAACCAGCATCTCATAATCTTCAGTGCTTAATGGATCGTTTCTACTGAATTCTCCCAGTTTAGATCCGTAAATATCAACATTGCTGAAATCTAAGGATTTTAATAACCAAGTGATCTCTGATGGCACATAGTATCGCTCATTGCAGTCTAAGGTCATTTTACTACCATCATCACCTTCTATATCCAGCTGATACTGGTCCCGGAAGGTCATCAAGTCAAAAGTATTCTCCCTATTGGTTTGAGAGTCGGAATTGGAGTTAATAAAATCCTTCACGGAATGGAACACTGGGAAAAGCCCATTTAAAGTGGTGAATATTAATTTACCTCTTGAATTCAGTGCACGGGCAGCACATTCCAGTATCTGGAAGTTCATTTCATCGGTTTCCATTAATGGAAAAGCACCCTCGCAGATCATGATTACAATATCAAATTCATTCTTAAAGGGGAGGTTTCTGGCATCTGCTTTCATGAAATCAATTTCAACTCCAGCTTTTCTGGCGTTTTCCCTAGCTTTACTCAACATATTCTCCGATAAATCAACACCAGTGACATGGTACCCCCTCTTTACCAGTTCAATAGCATGCCGGCCGGTTCCACACCCCAAATCCAATATTTTGCAGTTTTTATCATAGTTAATCTCTGATTCAAGAAAATCAACTTCCCCCAGGGTTCCTTGGGTGAATATTTCAGCTTCATATTTTTCAGCATAATTGGAAAATAGTTCCTGGTACCATTGTCTCACATTCTAGCCCCTTATATTTATTTGATTACTTTTTCTTGTATTGATCAGTAATATCACGATTACTAAATTATTAAAATCTTTAAATATTTAATATATGGGTTTAATCTTTTAAAATTACTGAAAAGTAGGAGTGATGGTTAAAAGAGTTCATCACCACTTTGATGGTCGAAGGCAGGGTGCAGGTCAAAGCGTACTACGCCCACTAATGCTTTCCCCTCCACTGCTTGAATAATCCTGGCTGTTCCTTCATTACCAAAACCAGCGCATAGTTCAATATCTGTAACTCCCTCTGCAACCAATTCTTGAGCTACCCTTTCTGCTTCATCGTAACTTTTAACCCCCACCACTGATAGTTCCACCACTGGTGAATTAATTACTGCTCGGTGCTTTTTAAGATCGTTTTCCGGTGCAATGAATATGAATGCGGCTTTAACTGCATGATCTTATTTTTTAGGTGTCAGGTTTAATACTTATCCAATGTGAACAATAAAACACTGGATAGATTTAATTGAATCATATCTCCGCCACTTACTAAGAAAATACACCAGATTGATGGAAATTTGGATTCAGGAGGATCATTATGGATTATTTAATAACTGAATTTGAACATAACCCTCTTAAATCTCTTCTAGAATTGGGTGATGAAGTAATTGTTTATTTTACCCAGAGGGACTTGTTGGGGGAAAAAGTAAATTCCATTCAGCATATCTGGAACTTACCTGAAGTCCAGAGAATACTTGAAAAACAGTTTGAGGATGGTTCATGGCCATCTAAATATGGAAATAACCAGAATGGAGTTAAATATTCATTAATCGAAACCTGGAAAGCTTTAAGATTTTTGATCCAGCAGTATGAGATGGATAATACTCATCCTGCTATCAGGATAGCAGCGGAGTATATTTTCTCCTGTCAAACTGATGAAGGAGATATTAGGGGTATTTTAGCCAACCAGTACACTCCATACTATACTGGGGCCATTTTTTATCTTCTAATTAAGGCCGGTTACCAACACGACCCACGCGTCGAAAAAGGATTTCAATGGCTTCTGGATATGAGGCAAGATGACGGAGGATGGGTCATTGGTAGTCCCGGTATCATAGGGATTCCAAATCTTAGTAGAAATGAATTAAACGATTTAACCTCTAATAAAAATAGACAAACTTCCAGGGTATTCGATAAATCCAAACCATTCTCTGCTGCAGGAACGGGAATGGTTCTCCGGGCCTTTTCAGTTCATCCCATATATAGAAAATCGGAAGCTGCTTTAACTGCGGCCAGTCTTTTGAAATCTAAATTCTTTAAAAAGGATAACTGGTCCTCCTACCAGCATCCTGATAACTGGATAAGATTCCAGTATCCTTTCTGGTGGACCAACCTGATATCGGCACTGGATTCACTTTCCCTAATGGAACTTTCCAGAGATGATCCAGATATTAAAAAAACCCTAAAATGGCTCATTGAACATCAACTACGTGATGGGTTATGGAAAGTGTCTTATTCGAAAATCCATAAGTCACCTGATAATAATAGAACATTAAATTCCAGATTATGGATTACCCTAGCCATATGTAGAATTTTTAAACGATTTTACCAGATAGAGAACAAAAGAAATTAATGCACAAAATAAGACGGTTATATGGTTTTAAATTTCTGAAATTAAAGTTCTGAAACCATTTCCGCAAACTCAGTATCATCCCAGGCCCTGAGAGTGTTAATTGTAATGTATCGTGCTTGGTAGGCTTTAAGGAGATATTTAACCATACTCTCTTCATCAGGCATGTCAATTATGGCAATGAAATCATATTCCCCCATGGTGAAGAAAAAGTCTATACTCCCCTTGAGTTCCCCAATTATCTTTTTGGTGAGTTCAACTCTTTCTGGAATTTCTAAAAAAGTTTCACGTGCATGATCTGTCCAATTTCCTAAAAGAACGTATTTTTGCATGTTTTCACCCTAAAAATTATATTAAATTTTATTCATAAGCTAGTAGTAAGTGGGTATATTAATTTAGTGTTTTCTTTAAGCTCCAAGCAAACTCTTCGGCATTTTTTAGGTCACGGGAATTAGGTCTTCCTTTATTCATCCCCCCAAAGAGCTTAAGAAAACTGTTGGTGTTGAAACCCTTACACTGAAATTCATCAACAATGTTGTAGCCTTTGGATTGTAGTTTTTCCCTAAGGGTAGCATGATCTTTGGAGGACTTGGATTTTCCGGTGATTCCAGCAGTTGAAAAAATGAATACATTCTTATTATCCACTTTTGGTAGTTCATCAGCGAGTTCAAGTAGAGATTCGTCGTGTTTTGCACTGTAAATCCCTGAGCCAAACCCTACCAGATCATAATCTGGAATTTCTTCCGGTTCAATTTCCGGTGGTGTTTTAATCTGTGCATTAAGAACATCCGCCATTACCTTGGCGATTTTCTCAGTGTTATTGTGGTGATATGAAAACACAATTATCAGTAATTTCTTTTGCAACATATTATCTTACTTAGGATATTATCTCACTTGGGATATTTCCCATTTTTTCCTACTTCCCTCTTAACCATGGTCCCAAAAGTTATGACCACATTACCCTTTTTATGCATTTTATCCACATAGGTGCGCTTCCCCATGCCCCAATAGGGCAATACCACGAAAAATAGAGTAATATGTGTTAAAATAGTCTGCTGAATTTTTGAACCAGTTCGTTTATGTCTTTTCCCCGGCCACCCCGCCATACTACAATCCCGGTTCCCAGGATTGTTCCACCTTTGGACTGGCATATTTTTTCCATCTGAGATATGGCCTGATTTCCCCCTGTTCGGTGAAAGGGTAAGCCCTTGGTCACGTAGCAGGCGATTCTTTTATCTTGAAGTGATGGGATCTGCTCTAAGTATGCTTTCATTGCCGGGGCCAGGTTAAAGGCGTGCACTGGAGAACCAAATATTAGTGCATCATATTCCTGTATGTCCGGTTTATTCTGGAAAGTGATGTTCTTTGGATTTGACTTCACGTCACCGGTGGTGGTTACCCGTTCAACATTCACAGTATGCCCTGCTGCCAGAAGATTTTCCTGGAGATTTTCTGCCACAGAATATGTGTGTTCAGTCTGAGAATAGACTATTATTCCTATTTTAATAATTTAACCCCCTCTTACCTGTTTCAATTGGATAATATTCGATGTATATCCAATGAATTTTTTATATATACATTTATGTATCCCATCCCGCTTAATCCTTAGGTTTAATTTTTTAAGGGCACTTGTTCCGGGAGACTTTGAACATGAACACAGACCCTGTTGAGTGATGATCACGACCTCAACTGAATACTCAAGGAAACTTATATATCCTATGACTATATAATTATAAATAGTCATAGAGTTTAAATGTGCTATAGGAGATTTATTTATGCCCAGGCCATGGAGTGAAAAAGAAAAAGAGATCATCAAAAAAACACTTTTAGTTGAAGCCAGAAGACTTTTTGAAAAATATGGTCTTCAAAAAACAACAGTTGATGAAATTGCAAGGACGGCGAATATATCCAAGGGCTCATTCTACATTTTTTACCAGTCTAAGGAAGAATTGTATTTTGATGTTTTAGAAGATGTAGAACGTGAATTCAAGGATAAAATGTTTAAAAATGCGTTTGAGCCAGGTATGAACCGGCGTAAAAGTTTTAAATCTTTTCTTAATCAAATGATTGATTTATTGATTACCATGCCATTATACAAAGAGATAACCTCTTCCAATTACGAATTACTCCTTCGAAAACTCCCTGAAAAAACTCTGGAAGAACATATGCAACGTGATCAAGAGGAGGTTTCCAAGTTTTTCAATTACTGGATGGATCAGGGCTGGATGAAAAAGGTGGACATAGAAGCCCTTAATGGCCTTTTCTTATCATTAATACACTTTGTTATTCATCGGGATGATTTTAAAGGAAGTAATTTTGAAGCTGCAAAGGATTTATGGATTGACGCCCTGGCGAATTATCTAATAATTGAAGATGACAAAGCAGAAGAAAAAAAGGTAAAATAATAGAAATTTTTTACAAGGGGTGTTATCATTGAAAACAACCATTAAAGATGGGATCATCCAAACCAATAACCTTTCTAAAAATTATGGTAAGGTGAAAGCCGTGAAGGAGATATCTCTTAATGTGGATAAAGGAGAGATATACGGATTTCTAGGTTTGAATGGTGCTGGTAAAACCACAACCATTCGAATGCTTCTGGGTATGATAAAACCTACCACTGGGGAATCCTATTTAAAAGGCGAAATAATTCATGCTGGATGCCATGAACTGTGGAACAGTGTGGGTTATCTGGTGGAAATACCCTACTCATATCCCGAACTGACAGTATGGGAAAATTTAGAGATCACTCGCCGTTTACGTTTTATCAAAGACCCGAGTACAGTTGATTCCATTATTGAAAAACTTAAACTAACCCCTTACAAAGATAGAAAGGCAAAAAACCTTTCATTAGGAAATTCTCAGCGGTTAGGACTTGCAAAAGCCCTGATACATAATCCTGAAATTCTCATCCTGGATGAACCCTCAAATGGGCTGGATCCAGCAGGCATTGTTGAAATAAGAGAACTTTTACGTGACCTGGCCTTCAATAAAGGAGTTACCATATTCATTTCCAGCCATCTGCTGAGTGAAATCTCCAGGATCGCCACCCGCATTGGCATTATCCATGAAGGAAAGCTGATCCAGGAAATGGATGCTAAAAAACTACATCAACTTAGAAACAGGACCCTGTTTATTGATTTAGAAGATAAAAAAGGTGCACAGTCACTTTTAGCTAATGAAGGATTTGATTCAACTATAACAGAAGAGGGATTGATTGAAATCACCAGTGAAAAGGCTTTAATTCATCCTGAAGATGTGAATTCTAATCTAGTTAAGGCTGGTTTTTCACCATCAATGTTAAAAGTTGAAGAAGAAGAACTTGAATCATATTTCCTGAGAATAATTGACAAAGGGGTGTTTTAAATGAAAGGTTTATATTCATCAGTTTGGGCAGAAACCCTTAAGATGAGAAAGTCTAAAATGTTTATACTGACCTTAATCGTTTTTTCAGGAATTGCTATTACCATGGGTTTAATGATACTTGTTACACGAAATCCTGAACTTGCTGGGAATTCTGCCATGGTCAGTGCCAAAGCATCCATGTTTAAGGATGATTGGTCTTCCTATTTTGGTCTGTTGACAATGATTGTATTAACCCTAGGAACAATTGGATTTGGAACCATTGCTGGATGGATTTTTGGTAGAGAATATTCTGACCGCGTGGTGCAAGACCTTCTGGCATTACCTGTTCATCGATTCACCATAGTTTTATCAAAATTTATCACCTTTGTAGCATGGAGTATATTATTATCATTAATTCTCTTTATTATTGGAGTCTTCACTGGATTAACAGTGAATATTGCACAGTGGTCTGTTGGATTAGCTTACCATTATTTTATTATTTTCATGGTTACTTCCTTTTTTACCATGTTACTGTGTACTCCTACAGCTTTGGTGGCAAGTTACGCCCGTGGATACATTGCACCTATAGCTTTTACCATTGGGACGTTGATAGTGACTCAAATAATGTTTGTGGGTATTCCCAACATCACAGCTTACTTCCCCTGGGCCATTCCGGCACTTTATAGTGGAGTTTCAGGAGCAGGAGGTGCAACTCCAGACTTAGTCAGTTTTATAATATTATTTTCAACCATCTTACTGGGTTTTATTGGAACAGTAGCCTGGTGGCGCTTTGCTGACCAAACCTGAAATTATTATTGGAGCTTTTTAACCATAACTGTCCTCTGATAGTTATTATAAAACCCATTTTTCAAATAAAAACTTTCAGCAGGTATTTCTTTGTTGGTTAATAAGATCAAACGATTATAACCATTAGCAGCAAGACTATTAGTCACAAAATCCATCATTTTTGTCCCAATACCATTCCCCTGCCTAACATTTTCCACAAAGAACTCATCCACAAAGAACTCTTTCCCCATCCACCAAGATCTACGGTGCCCCAAACAGACTGCTACAATTTCAGAATCTTCACGCACCACAAAGCCTTCAAAAACCGGATTTTCAACAAGTTCCCCCAAATAATTCCGGGACTGATCCAGGGATACCCACTCATCGTACCATGGACCAGCAGAAAAAACATTTTTAAATAGTTCTGCACATTCATCCAAATCTTCCCAGGAGAATCTCCTGAAATCAAGATCACTATCCAGTTTTAACTCTTTTAAAATGTTATTTTCCGGTTTATTCTGGAAAAAATAACCCCAATGATTTTTTAGAGAGCCATTTTCAAAATGTCCCCGGAATTGTTTACTGGTGAAATGTTCTTTAATTGAAGTTTTAATAGACATTTAGGTCACCATATAATAAAATTCATAACGAATAATCACATTAAAACACAATCTGAAATATTAACTGTAAATTCCTCAATAAATTGGCAATAACATTGAAATTCAAACCATTCAGGGTTTAGTTTCAAAAATCATGAAGAGCTGGTCTGGTAGAAAATCATGTTTTTCAAACAGAGAAAATCCTGCCTGATTCATAACATCCAAAAGAACAATTTCAGGAGTGTAATGTCCAAAAAGACCAGTGAAGCCAAACTTTCGATGATTATAATCAATTATGGCTATTTTCCCACCGGAATCCTTTAAAAATTTTTTAATGTTTTTAAAGTACTCAACCTGATTGGGGAGATGGTGGAATACGTTTCTTAAAAAAAACATGTCCACACTTTTTTCAGGTAATTCAATATCATAGGGACTGGTCAGAACAGTTTCCACATTATGGATGCCTTCTTTTAGAAGACTCTTCCGTATAAAATCAATGGATTTTTGATGGGTGTCAATGGCATAAACCAGACCTTCCCCTCCTACTTCCCGGGAAAACTCACGAGTATAATATCCACCACCAGATCCAATATCACCTATAACCATCCCCTCACCGATTTTTAGATATTCAATGATTTTGGAAGGATTATTTTTTGGTGATGAAGCTTCTCGGTTTAACATCTTCAATCTGAATTCATTAAACATTCTGATCACCCCTATTTTCCAATATCAACTCAGAGTATTTTTTTGGGCTCCATGAAATTTTTTAACAAAAAATACCTAAAGAGGTGCGTTAGTGAGTATGGTGCCCCAGTTAACCCTTGATCCAACTTCAGGAGTTACCAGTAGATTTTTTTCTATTTTTCCCAGATTGGCCAGATTAGCCACCTCCTCATGGAAAGAAATAGGGGGTCCATCAATCATTTCCCGTGCCTTTGGCATTGACAATGCCCTGTATCCATAATCTTCCAGTAGACTACTTAAATGTGAAGTTATAACTTTCAATTGACAATTTGTAATATCATAAGGCTGTTTTTTATTCACAGACAATTTATCAGGGATTAAGTATGGTAAGGTTACCCCTATGGAAATTGCCCGGGGATATTCAGTTATTAATGACCCATATTTTTCAATTAGAGCATTATCAACTTGGGATAAATCCACCATACCCAAATAGTAATCCTCACACTCGTTTTCAATGACATTTCTAATTACATTCTCACATTTCATGATGTTTCACCTCGTTACATCTTTTAAATTTCGAATTACCTAAAAAGTCAAATTGAAACTAAATTCATTATATCAGGGATTTCAGAATATAAATTGAAATATATTTCAGTGAGCGGTTATAATCCGCTCAAAAAAAATGATATATTCCGTTTCATCCCATTAGTTTCCTGCATTTTAGATCACAACTCCTACCGGGTCATGGATCTCCGGAAGAGTGGAACGGCAATGGCCATAGTAACCACTCCAAAACCAAGCAGAATTATTATCTGGTATATCACATCCCCTAATCCTGCGTTCAGGAGGATTATTTTACGCATTGCATCGGCAGCATAGGTTATGGGTATGAACTGGGAAATGATCTGCATGAACCATGGCATTTGCTGGATGGGGTAAAAGACACCCCCCAGGAAGATCATGGGGAACATCAATAGGTTCACAATCATGGTCCCTGATGCCTGGTCTCCAGACATGGAAATTGCCAGAATCCCCAGACCTATGAAGCTAAATATTCCCAATAGGAGCATGAAGAACGCCAGTATAAGGCTTCCCTGAACTGTGACACCAAATAGGAGCATTGCCAGGCCCAGTATTATGATACACTGGATGAACCCACGTGTACAGAGAGCAGCGGTTTTCCCTATTATAACTGAGATTTGGCTGATTGGCGCGGATAACATCCCATCAAAGGTCCCCAGTTCCTTTTCCTTGGAAATAGCTTCTGGAATACCAGTCATGACCCCCATCATCACGATCATGATCATCAGGCCCGGTGCCAGGAAGTTGAAGTAGTTGGTCTCTCCAGGTATGGTGGTTGAAACATGTGGCACATAGGGGAAAATGATTGCTTGAGGATTAACCTGCTGATTATCATCTTTAGCGAGTTCCAAAACATTAGCCTGGGCTTTCATATCATTTAGGCCATTTACAGTACCAGATAATGCTTGTTGAATCTGAGTGGCACTCTGGGGGTTGCTGTTATCGATGTAAACCGTGAAATCTCCTGATTTTCCACTGGTTAAGTTTTCCGAGAACCCCTGGGGTATGATGAAGGCTCCGTATATTTTTCCCTGATTGATCTGGGTTTTGGCCTCATCCACACTGGAATAATTTTTGAAATCCATGAAACTGGTATTCTGGTTCATCAACTCCAGTTGTGCCAGAAATTCATTGCTTCCCTGTCCATGGTCCAGGTTGACAATTCCCATGGGCATGTGCTGCTGGGTGTTGCCACTGGGGAAAATAAACCCAAACATCACCAGGAATATTAAGGGCATGATAACCAGTGCCGCCAGTTGCATGCGGTTCCGCCTGAATTCCAGCATGTCCTTGGCCATCACATGGTAACTGTCCTTTAATATTTTCACTGCATTCATGATTTCACCTTACCCTCGCTTTTGGTGCCATTCCATGCCTGTGGGGAGTGTATGATGGTTTTTCATTGGCCTGATCACGCATTTCTTTACCGGTTACCGCCAGGAACACGTCTTCCAGTGTAGATTCATTGCTGTTGGTGACTGAGACGATGTTTCCCCCTTCACTACGGATGGTGTCAATGATCAGGTTAAGGGCATTTTCTCCCTGGGCACTTACCTTTAAATTGTAATCATCCTGCTGTGACACTGCAGTGACCATTTCCAGGGATTTGATTTTCCCAATTAGTCCAGTGGTAAGATTGTCAATTTTAACACCGAAGACTGTGGTGTTTCCGTGAGATATCATTTTTTTAAGGTCCTGTGGTGTGTTCGAAGCTGCAATTTTACCGTGATCTATAATGGCTACCCGGTCACTGAGTGCTTCTGCTTCAGTCATGGCATGGGTGGTTAAAATAACGGTCATCCCGCTCTGGTTGATCTCCCGGGTGATGTCCCTTATGGAGAAGGTGGTCTGGGGGTCCAATCCCAGGGTGGGTTCATCCATGAACAGTATCTCTGGTTCCGGTAGAAGTGCCCGTATTACATTGATTCGCTGCTTCATACCTGTTGAAAATTTGCTGATCTGGGTGTTTTTCCATTCCTGCATATCCACCAGTTCCAGCAATTCATCAATTCTTTCTTCCAGTTTCGGTTTGGGTATTTCGTAGAGTTTTCCGAAGAATCTAAGATTTTCAACTGCAGTTAGGCGGTCGTACATGATCATCTTCTCTGCCACCAGACCAATATGCTGGCGGACCATATCTGATTCTTTAATCAGATCAAATCCTGCCACTTTAGCAGATCCTGATGTGGGCCTGGCCAGTGTGCAAAGCATTCGGATGGTTGTACTTTTACCTGCACCATTTGGACCTAAAAATCCAAATATCTCACCTTCCTCCACAGTCAATGACAGATCATCCACAGCTGTGAAATCACCGAATTTTTTAGTGAGATTGTTAATTTCAATGGCATTTTCAGTCATGATACACCTCCATTTTTTATGTTAATCCATTTTTCAAGCTTTTTTACCGAGTTTATTTTATTAATTCCGATTCCAAAATTTTGCAAAGCTATCGCTAATCCAGTCCAAGATAGAAAAATAACGCAAAAAAACTGTATTATACAGTTTTAATTTTAATATACTGTGATGATTATTGAATTGTTGTCGTTAACAACTGTTTACTCCATTATTTTTCCTGGAGAGATTTTTTGATTTTTTTTAGTCTCTCACTTAATTCGCCTATTATTTCCTCGTGTGGAGCCAGTTTTTCTTCTTTAATATCCTCCAGATAGGAAATATATCCTTCAATTTCTGTTAATGCTTTGGTAATGGAATATTCTCCACGATCCATTTTTTCATGAGGTTTAAAACGTCCGTAAAGCTTGTTAATAACTTTATTTCCCTTTTCAGTTAATTCGTATTTTCCATCTGCACGTTTTATGAGCAAATCTTCGTTGACCATTTTTTTCAACATAGGATATACTGAACCTGGTGAGGGTCGTGGCGTTCTGTGTCCCCGGTGTGATTTGCAGGATTCATGGTGTGCCTGAATGGCATCCATAATCTCTACTCCATTTCCAGGACCATTTTCATCCAATACATGGAGTATTAATATTCTTAAACCCCCAAATCTTTGCATCTGCTCCATTTTTTCATGAAATTCTTTGTGAAGATTTTTAAAGGCATCCCACATCTTGAATCCTTACCTCCATTTGATCAGTAATTTTATTCTATCGTGTGATCGATCAAAATCGGTACATTGATATTATTAAATTTACCATTCATTATTTAAACGAATTTAATAGCTTATTTCAAAAGTGAATATCAAGTTACCGATATCGACTAATCGATATTAAGCTGGTTATCATATAAGTAGTTTGTGGTTCGAAGAGAGTGATTACTAAAATCAAGGCCCACTGCTGTATCAAAACTAATTTGAATAGTTAAAAAGGAGTAAATAAGTATTAAAAGTAAAAGAAGTAGGAGAAAACACAATACAGGCGGAAAATATATAAGTCCAAATGGAGACTTAATAGCCAATATAATGAGTAAATACATTTAAAGTAAATATTCCATGTTAAAAGCTCCTTTCTTCCACCCCAACAGAGATATACTTTTTTCTTTGAATTTCCGGAAACCAAATCGCTCATAAAGTCGGAGTGCGCCCTCATTTTCAATATCAACATCCAGAACGGCCCGCCTGCACCCCATTTTCCGGGTCAGTTTTATTCCCTCTTCCAGGATAAAAGAACCTATTCCCTGTCCCCTTGAGTTTTCATCCACAGCCACAATGGCATAGTAAAAATCATCCTCATTTAGTTTAGATAAAAAAAGACTGTCAATTATCTCGATCATTATGAACCTTAAAGAGTCCAGAAAGTTGAAATTGCCGAATATAACCTTTAATTCATTGATTTTTCCAATCTTCTCTCCAGAGGAGTACACCATGATCCCCACAATCTCCTGATCATCGTTGGTTACCAAATATATCTGCTGGTATCCCAGATGATTATCCCCCACCCCAACCAGTCTCCCTAATTTCTCCGAAGCATTCCTCTTGTTACCAAAGAAAAAGTCAAATGTTTCAGCATCGGCTTCGTAAATAAGTTCAGATACCTTGAAGGAATCGTGTTTATTTTTATCCATTTTTTGAAGGTGCATTTATCATTTAACTCCTTGAATTTATTTTATTGTCCAGAATAAACTTTTAAAGATTTTTTAGAAGCAAATAAGATAATAATTATCCTTGATTAAAATTTGTTGCTCATTATTATCAATATTTACACTTGAAATATATGGCTAAGTTAGGGAGATAGTATGAACACTTAATCAATCCCACCCCTTATTAAGTAACATTTTTTTCACTTGCAATGTATGGCGAAGTTAAAGGATGAGTATGATCATTTGAACACTTCACAACCTAGGTGAATAATCATTATCATCCCCACTCCCTGAGGGTTTTATGGCCAATAAGGGATGAATTCATTAGTATTAGATTTAACAAATTATATACCCTGATACATATAAATTAGAAGGTGTATGGAAATTAAAAGAATGGTGCTTCTGGACATTGATTACATCACCAGGGGCGATAAAGCAGTGGTAAGATTATTTGGTAGGGAAAAATCCGATGGAGAAGGGAATTCCATCATCGTGCTTGATTATGGATTCAAACCCTATATTTACGTGGACCCCCACAACCTGGAACAGTGCCATGAACAGTTAGATGATCTGGATCTTGTGCAGATTGAAAAGGTTGAAATGAAAGACTTGGGGAAGTGTAAAGAATTTTTAAAGGTCACCTTTAACCATCCTCAGGATGTTCCAAAACTAAGAGATAAAATAAGGGATTTAAGCCAGGTTAAAGAAATTAGAGAACATGATATTCCATTTTATCGCAGATACCTAATAGATAAAGGATTATTTCCCATGGCAGAGGTGGAAGTAGAGGTGAAAAAAGCCTCCCCTGAAATATGTTCAATCCCTGAAGATATTGGAACCTCGGTTATGGAATTATCCGGCCAAATACAGCCATTTAGCTCTGATTTCCCGGATCTTAAGATTTTAAGCCTGGATATTGAGGTTTACAATCCCAAGGGTATGCCCAATGCTGAAGATGACCCCATTATTATGATCAGCCTCTCTAGTAACCATGGACTGAGGAAGGTAATTTCCACCGTAGAATCCCCCCTGGACTTTATGGAACGAGTGGAAGACGAAAAACAAATGCTAGAGAGATTCGTGGCCATTATAGAAGAGGAAAATCCTGATATCCTCATTGGTTATAACTCTGATAACTTTGATTTCCCCTACATCCGGGATCGTGCCGCCATTTTAGATGTTCCTCTAACCATAGGGACAGATGGTTCAAGTCTTAAATTTATGAAGAGGGGTTTTGCCAATGCCGCACTAGTAAAGGGCAGAGTCCACGTTGATCTTTATCTTATCATGCGCCGTTACCTTCAACTAGATCGTTACACTCTGGAAAGAGTTTATCTGGAGCTTTTCGACGAAGAAAAATATGACATACCCGGGGATGAGATACACCAGTACTGGGATGATTGTGGCTCTAAACTGGAAAAATTATGCAACTATTCCCTGGATGATGCAGTGGCGGTCACCAAGATTGGGGAGAAAATGATCCCCCTGACCCTGGAACTCACCCGTATAGTGGGACAACCATTTTTTGATGTGGCCCGTATGGCCACTGGTCAACAAGTGGAATGGTATCTCATCCGCAAAGCACATGAACAGGGCGAAGTGGTTCCCAACAAGCCTTCCTCCTCACAGTACTCCAACAGAAGAGGTAAAAGAGCAGCCGGAGGTTATGTGAAGGATCCAGTTAAGGGTTTGCATGAGAACATCGTTTACTTCGATTTCCGTAGTTTGTACCCCAGCATCATCATCTCCAAAAACGTCTCCCCTGACACCCTGGTGGATGAATGCAACCCTGAAGATTGCCATATCTCCCCAGAAGGTGGATACATGTTTTTAAAGGAACCAGCTGGATTCGTTCCCTCCATAATCGGCAACATTCTCAATGAGAGAGTGCGTCTTAAGACCCTTATGAAGGAATCAAAAGATGATGAGGAGAAAAAAATCCTAAATGTCCAGCAAGAGGCGTTGAAGCGGCTGGCAAACTCCATGTACGGGGTTTACGGTTACTCCCGTTTCAGGTGGTACCGTCTGGAATGTGCAGATGCCATCACTGCCTGGGGAAGAGATTACATTAAAAAAACCATGGTTAAAGCGGAAAAATTTGGTTTTAAACCAGTTTATGCTGATACTGATGGTTTTTATGCGGTTTATGATGAGAATATAACCTGAAATTTTTGAATCATGCTTAAATCTCCAAATGTACTAATAGCTTAATTATATTATTAAAAAAGTTTCTGAGAATAATATGGGAAGTTGGTGTCCTATGTTCCATATATCTGGAGAAAAGGAAATTTTAGAGGGTGAGATCACAGACGTGTACTTCAATAGAACCCTCCAAATATTGAAAGAGAAAGAAATTAACCCATGGGTTAAAGCAGAGTTTGTGGCCAAATCCCTACCTGAAGAATGGGCTTGGGCCGTGTTCACGGGTTTTGAAGAAATTATCCATCTTTTAATGGATCTGCCCATAAAAGTGCGGGCCATGAAGGAGGGTGCGGTTTTTTATCCCCATCAACCAGTTCTGGAGATAGAGGGTTATTATAAAGATTTTTGTATTTATGAGACTGCTATTCTGGGTTTGATGTGCCAGGCTACGGGTATTGCCACCAAAGCAGCCCGCTACAAGAAACTGGCTGGCGATCGCCTGTTGATGAGTTTCGGTGCCCGGAGAATGCATCCAGTCATTGCCCCTATGATTGAAAGAAGTGCCTTCATTGGAGGGTGTGACGGTGTTTCAGTAATTAAGGGTGGGGAGATCATTGGTGAAGATCCTTTGGGTACTATTCCCCATGCCCTGATACTATGCATAGGCTCCACTGTGGACTCGGTGAAGGCTTTTGATGAAGTGATCGGCCCGGATGTTAACCGGGTGGCCCTCATTGACACCTTTAATGATGAAAAATTTGAATGCTTAAATGTGGCTGAAGCAATGGGAGAAAAACTTTACGCAGTGCGTTTCGACACACCCTCCTCCCGGCGGGGAGATTTCCAGCACATCCTCCAAGAAGCAAGGTGGGAGCTGGATCTACGGGGATTTGGAGGGGTTAAATTCTTTGTAAGCGGCGGAATTAAGGAAGAAGAAATCCCAGGTCTGAATCCACTGGTGGATGCCTATGGCATTGGAACTTCCATCAGCAATGCCCCTGTGGTGGATTTTTCCATGGACATTGTGGAAGTGGATGGAACGCCCTTGGCTAAAAGAGGTAAGTGTTCCGGGGCTAAAAAAGTTTTAAGGTGCCAGGAATGCCATGAGGATCTTATTTTACCAGTGAACCAAGAAATGGGCCAATGTAAATGTGGTGGAAGCTACTTAAATCTCCTCCAACCACTGAAGGATAATTGGAACATTGATTATGACCTCCCTGAACCTGGTGAAATTAGGAATTATGTGCTAGAACAAATTAAACATCTACCAGATTTATAATAGAAAAATCCGTATAATTCTATTACCCCTACTATTAATCCCCCTTAATAACTTTGAATTTGATAAATTGGAGAATCTACTATGAAAAGAGCTTTGCTGGTTATTGATGTGCAGGAAGAATATGTTTCCGGGAAGCTACCGGTAACCTATCCTCCTGAGAGTTTGGAGAACATATTATTGGCCATAGATATGGCTAATGCCAACGAAATTCCAGTTATCCTGGTACAGCACACCTCTCTGGCCAGTGCTGCGGAAACATTTCTCAAGGGAACTCCAGGCTGGGAACTCCTCCAGGAGGTTTCCAGCCGGCCATACGATTATCTGGTGGAGAAGAACCTTCCGGGTAGTTTCACTGGCACTGATCTGGAGATCTGGCTCCGGGGGAAAAATATTGATACCGTCACTATTACTGGTTACATGTCTCAGATGTGCTGTGACACCACTGCCAGGCAGGCCTTCCATCGTGGTTTCAATGTGGAATTTCTGTCTGATGCCACCGGCACCCTAAACGTGAACAACTACGCTGGAGAGGTTACTGGTGAGGAGTTACACCAGGCAGTGCTGGTTACCCAGGCCATGCGTTTCAGTAAGGTATTGGACACTGAGGATTGGATAGATGGTCTGAGATAAATCTTCAAGTAATAGATATTTTTGACCTAAAAAACTATCCTTTGTAGTCAATAATAAAGATAAAGGAAATTGATATAAAAATAGAATAATGTATCAAATGGGTGAGGTAAGATGAAGAAAGGGTGTTATGAAAACTATCCTCTGTGGATGGTCATTCTCACTAACATCCATCCCATTTCCATATACATCCTGGGTGCATTCATACTATCCGGATTGGGAATTATATTCACAGTATTATACTTATTATTCTGCCTATGTATGGAAATTAGGCTACTGAAAAGTTGTGTTAACTGTCACTATTATGGTATGACTTGTGCCTTTGGTAAAGGTCGTTTATCAGCACTTTTGTTTAAAAGGGGTGACCCTGATCTCTTTTACCAGGAGAATATTACCTGGTACGCAGTTCTTCCCGATTTTTTAGTTCTCCTATTTCCCCTGGCCGGAGGAATCATTCTAATTATTAGTAGTTTCAACCGGATAACCCTCCTTCTAATCATCAGCATCCTTATTCTTTCTTTAGCTGGTAACGCTTTTATCCGATCTTTAACCTGCAAATACTGCCGGCAGAGAGAGTTGGGCTGTTCCGCGTTTGAACTTTTTAGTGATAATGAATGAAGAAATGGCGTTTACTATGACTTTCAGTAGAAAAAAATTAAAAACAAACCCCATCTCATCATTACTATCCTCTGGCAACCCTGCAATTGAATATTACACTCGCCGTGATCTTTTGGATGAAAATACAGGGAGGGAAGAGGATTTATGGGAGCTTCCAGCAGCATTGAGGATTCTTAGGAAACAGATGGATGATGGTTTTTGGAAGTATCCTGGAAAAATCAGTGGAGATCTGCGTTCCAGGGAGGATTACAATCAAGTGGAAACTTACCGGGTTTTTGGAGAACTTATCTGCAAATATGGATTAAACAAAAACCATCCCCAAATTCGCAAAGCAGCGGAATTTTTTTTCAGCTGTCAAACACTGGAAGGTGATTTTAGAGGTATTTACGGGAACCAATACACCACCACTTACTCCCCAGCCATAATGGAACTTTTGATTAAAGCCGGCTACGGCAATGATCATCGAGTGAAAAAGGGTTTTCAGTGGTTGTTTTCCATGACTCAGGATGATGGGGGCTGGGTTATCCCCTTCCGAACTTCAGGCATGAAGATAAAAGAAGCGTTACTGGCCAGTGCACCAGAGTTACCGGACCGATCACGTCCATTTTCACATCTGGTGACAGGAATGGTTCTTCGAGCTTTAGCAGCCCATCCGGAATATCTTAAATCTGAAGTAACAAGAAAAACAGCCAAAATTCTGGCCATCAGACTGTTCCAGGCAGATAAATATCCGGATCGGAGGGGCAAGGAATACTGGGAAAGGGTTTCATACCCATTCTGGTTCACCGACATCATCAGTGCCATGGATTCCTTATCAATTATTGGATTAAGTAGAGAAAATCCGTATATAAAAGAAGGTTTGGACTTTTTAATTCACAAACAAAATGATGAAGGCCTTTTTGATTTGAAGATTGTGAGGGGAAGTGATAAGGATCTTAAATACTGGATTTGCCTGGCCATTTGCAGAATACTTAAAAGGTATGGTTTCAAGTTGGAGAATAAATAACCTGACAGGTAACCTGACCAGGATTTAGTGCAGTGTCTAGGATCACATGGGCAGAAATATTCTCTCTTATCCTGCTCTCTGGAATAAATTAAATAGTTAATGAGTGAAGAAAGATAGTGCAAAAATAGCTAGGGCTATTTATTCTAAATAAAAATAGAGGTAGTAGGGATATTAATTATATCCATTCAACCCTGTCATCAGTAAGGTCTCCACCTGCATTCCCAGTATTAACCGTTCCGGTGGGCTCTATCAGCATCACATGGCATTCTTCTTCACATAACGGTTTGTGTTCAACTCCCCTGGGAATCACCACCATTTCTCCTTCCTCCAAATACAATGTTTTTTCTTTCAAGTCAATTTGTAAGTTTCCATGGATAACCATGAAAACTTCATCAGTCTCCGGATGGCTGTGCCAGATAAAATCTCTTTTAGCCTTCACAATCTTAAAATGATAATCATTCATTTGAGCAATAACCTTGTAAGAATGTAATTCATCTATTTTAGAGAATTTATCCTTGAAATTCACAACATTAACATCCATTTTAAGCACCTGACTCTTATATATCCAATCATATCTATTAAAGTGTTTATATGTGCAACTACCAGTTATCCAAGAAAACGAAGAAAATTAAATACATAAACAGATTTTTAAATGAATACAAATATTGTGAAAAATCATCTAGAAAAAATAATGCCACCATTACCAAACCACTCTTTAAAGAAGTGTCATCTATGCCAAAGAGTGTGCTTTAATATTTAGGGTAAACATTAAATGAATAAGAATTTGAAAACAGATTGCCATTAACTAATTTCATCGGGATTTAATATTATGAGCATTGTAAAATTTATTGAAACCAATCAATTGAATCTAGATTTAATCCAGCCACTGTGGGAAAAACTGAATGAACATCACCGAAGGCAGAAATCCGATTTCAAAGATCACTACGCAAATTTCACTTTCCAGGAGCGCAACAAGGTACTTCTAAACAAAGCCCGGGATGGGGACATGCTTATCTGTCTGGCTGAAGATGAAGATTCTGGAATTCTTGTTGGGTACGCGGTTACAACCATATCTTCGGAAAATGTAGGGGAAATTGATTCAATCTATGTGGAAGGTGAATATCGTTTGCAGGGGATTGGTAATGAGTTAATGAAACGATCCTTGGAATGGATGGATAGAAAAGCTGTGAAAACCAGGAAAGTAGTGATTGCGACCAGTAACCAGAAAGCAATTTCTTTCTATGAACGTTTTGGATTTCGTGCAAGATCTATAAATCTAGAACAACCATCGGATCATGTTTAAAGGGGAAATTTGCATAAATTAAACTAGGGGGATGCTAATTGGAAGAAAAAAATCATCATCATTTACTGAAAGAAAAGTTCAGTCAGGGCGCCGAAGAATACGACAGGCAAAGGAAACATGTGATTCCCTGCCTGGAAGATCTTTACCAAGTCACATCTGACCTGGCCAATGTTAACACTGCAAAGCCCAGAGTACTTGATCTTGGTGCTGGAACTGGACTTTTAACATCTTACCTCCATAACCGATACCCTGAGGGAGATTTCATCCTCCTTGATTTGTCTGAAGAAATGTTGAAAATTGCCAGGACCCGATTCGAAAATCTTCCCTATTTCCATTACGTGGTTGCGGACTACTTAGAACACGAATTGGAAGGGGAGTTTGACATTGTGGTTTCATCCCTGTCCATTCACCACTTGGAAAACCATGAGAAGAGGTTTCTGTATGACAAAGTCTACCAGCACCTGAATTCAGGGGGTTTATTCATCAACGCCGACCAGGTTATGGGACCTTCTCCTGCCAATGAGAAGGAATACTATCGAAACTGGCTGGAAAAAATAGAAATGGGTTCTTTATCTGAATCCGAAAAAAATACCATACTTGACAGGATGAAGCTGGATAAACCAGCATCACTGGCAGATAATTTAAAATGGCTCGAAGAAATTGGTTTTGTTGATGTGGATGTTTATTATAAATACTACAATTTCGTTGTTCTCTATGGGAAACGGATTAGATCATGAATGCTTATTTGTAGGGAACAAATGATCAAGGTGATGGTATGGATTTAAACCAAAAACTTAGAAAAGTAGCCCTTGAAGAAGGAGCTGATTTTTATGGTGTGGCGGATCTTGCGCTGGCAAGGGATTTCATCCAGGATCAGGGCGGGGAGGAGGTTGCCTCTTACCCCCGGGCCATTTCACTGGGGATTAGGATCTTGGACAGTATTGTGGACCAGCTCCCCAATCGCCAGGAACGGGCAGTGGCGGTTAATTACCGCCATCAGGGTTATGATATTATCAACCGACGTCTTGATCTATTAGCATCACGTTTAAGCAGCCTTATCCAGGATGAAGGGTACTGTGCTTTACCCATACCTGCATCGGAACGATATGATGATGAACGGATCTGCGCGGTTCTTTCTCATAAACTGGCTGCCCACCTGGCTGGACACGGTTGGATTGGGAAAAGCTGCCTCTTGATCACTCCTAAAGTAGGGCCACGTGTACGTTGGATAACCATACTCACTGATGCCCCCCTCACAGTCACTGGAAGCCCGATGAATGAACACTGCGGGGATTGCACAGAATGTGTGGATATCTGTCCGGTTTCTGCGTTCACCAACACCCCTTTTCATCCTGATGACCCTCGGGAAGTTCGTTACCATGCTGCAAAGTGTGAAAAATACTTGGGCGAAGGTGAAGAATGGGCAGTTTGTGGATTGTGTGTCTACATATGCCCCCATGGGCGAAATAAAGGAAAATAGCTAAGTGTAAATGTTTAATGAAAATATGAGTAGTTAATAGAAGATTAGTGTAAATATGGGATAATTTAATGCTATTTATTCAAAAAATCAATGAAAAAAGAATTTATAAAAAAGAAAAAAAATGAAAAGTATTTTATAACTTCTGATTATTCTTCTGCATCCATCATTTCGCCGTAAGTGATTTCTATTTCACAGCCTTTAGGACCGCAACAGAAATGTTGTAAATCGAATTTCACCATCATTTTTTCACCTCGATAAATATGTTCGACAATACATAATAGTAACTAATAGTATTTAAAGTACGTACTGACACGGACCATACATACTTACATAAATTATACATAGTAACTTTGCTTATACCATTAATAGTATCTTCCATATAATAGATACAAACGCTATAAAAAAAATCAAATTAAAAAAAAATGTTATAGTTCTGGTGATCCCAATGTCCCCCCAGGGAAAAAATCACGAATACATATGTTCAGTAGAAGCCGCCATTAATGAAATAGGTGGAAAATGGAAATCATTAGTGTTATGCTCCTTAAAAGACGGTACACTGAGGTTTAGTGAAATTAATCATAAATTACCAGATATAAGTCAGCGAATGTTGACAAAAACCCTGCGTGAGTTGGAAAAAGACAGGATTATCAGTAGAAAGGTCTATCCAGAAGTACCCCCCAAGGTTGAATATTCACTGACCTCTAAAGGAGAGTCTGTTATCCCTATTCTGGATTCCCTGTGCGAGTGGGGTAAAAAATATGGTGCAAGTGAGGAAAACTGGGAAGAATAATTCCACTAATCATAACCCATATCCCTACACTGATTCCAAATCACACCCATTCCTTAGGACTGGATATTCATAACTAATTTGTAACCTGATTTTAGTGAGAGTGAATAGTAAATGGCTATTAACAGCCCTGAAAAGTTAGAACTCAAATTGTTTGACTTTAAAAACCAAAAAAAATTGATGTTAATTTTTTGTACCACTATTTTATGGGTTGGTGCACTCATTGCCCATTTTACTCCTGGTTTTGACTACTGGCTGGTGGGCAGTTTCAATTCCCTGCGGGCTAATTACATCTACGCAGATTTCTGGTATTATTACACCAAATATATGCTTTATGTAGTTGGATTTCCACTCATAATCATTTATATAGCTTCATTTAAAATTCAAAAATTAAAGCCATATCGTTTGGTATTTATGTTGGCTATTATGACCTCTGCAATTGGAAATCCCATTGTGGATCCTATGTTAAAGGATTTAATTGCTCTTCCACGACCCCAGGTAGCCCATCTGGATCTTAACAGTTTATACTATGTTAGTGGGTTTTCCTTCCCTTCGGGACATGCTTTCCAGTCATTTGCAATAACCTTACCCCTTATAATCTGTTTCTTGACCAATGATGCAACATTTAAAAGAAACTGGAAAAAGATAGTTTTAGCGTTGATTCTTCTGATTTATGCCCTAACACTGGCTTTCAGCAGAGTTATCGCTGGAGTGCATTACCTATCTGATATTTTATTCGGAATTGGATTTGCAATAATTTTAATGGTAATTTTAGCCAGCTTACTGCAATGGTTACTGGATAAAAACTATTTGAACCTTGAAAATGAGAAATGGTATGCTACGATCGTCATAACCATTACCCTCATCAATTATATTTTCATTCGTTAATTATTTCAATAAGGGACCTAATTTTACACATCGATCAAACTAATATATCCATTAAAAAAAATTTAATCATTTATTGTCTGTTTTACCACTGTAGCCGCGAATACTGCTGCTCCAAACCCATTGTCAATATTTACCACTGCTATTCCGGGGGCACATGATTGTAGCATGGAATTAAGTGCTGCGAAACCACCTGCCCCCACACCATACCCTACTGAAGTGGGTACTCCAATCACTGGAACATCCACCAATCCCGCCACCACTGAGGGTAGTGCTCCTTCCATACCCGCCACCACGATGATGGCCTTCACATCAGATTCTAACATTCGCCGTATCTGGGAGAACAACCTATGAATCCCAGCCACCCCCACATCGTAGGAGGTCATTACTTCACATCCAGCCTCTTCAGCCACCATACGAGCTTCTTCGGCCACCGGAACATCAGATGTGCCGGCGGTGATTATTCCCATCTTGCCTTTTTTTTCTATTTCCCCATCTTTAATGAGCAAAATCCGGGCTTTAGGATTGTATTCCACCATCAAAGTTTCATCATTAAGAAGGAGTTGGTCTTTAAGTTTTAGGTATCGTTTCTCTTCCAAACGAGTCACCATCACCCGTCCCCGTTTTGCACAGTTGTTGATTATCTTAAGAAGCTCGGGATCAGCCTTGCCTTCAGCATAGATAGCCTCTGGAAATCCAGTGCGAACATCACGTGCAGTATCTAACTTTGCAAAATCCTCCAATTCTACAATTTGCATGGTTTTAAGCATTTTTTCAGCTTCATCCACTGACAATTTACCATCGATTAATTCCTGGAGTACTTTCTTCATACTATCCTCTGCCTCATCAATTTATATATAAGTCGGAAGTATTAATAAGAATTCCATAAAGTGAAAGTTTTAAGATAGCATATGTTTAAATGTTTTAGATTATCCGAATTCCTTTAAAATTAGTCACTCCTGCCAGAATTTATTGGATTAATTATTGAAAAAATGAGGCGTATTAATTGAAAACAGCACGTATACTTGTTCAGGGAATTGTACAGGGAGTTGGATTCAGACCCAATGTTTACAGACTAGCTAAAAGCCTTGAACTCGATGGATACGTGCGAAATCTGGGTAATGTAGTTGAAATAGTTGTTGAAGGCAAAGAAAGTAATATTAAAAGCTTCACCTATGATTTAAAGGTTAAAAAACCACCCATAGCCAAAATTGACCGCCTGGAACTGGAGTGGTTGGAAAATAATCAAAATGAATTTACTGGTTTTCAAATACTGGAAAGCTCCTCCAATTTCTCCGGGTCCTCGGTTATACCTCCTGATGTGGCTACCTGTGACCATTGCATGGCTGAAGTTTTTAAAACTGGTGACCGGCGTTATCAGTACCCATTCACAGCTTGTACTGATTGCGGACCTCGATTCACCGTTATAAATTCCATCCCCTATGATCGGGAGCGGACTTCCATGGAAAAATTCCCATTATGCCCGGATTGTTTAGAGGAATATCAGAACCCTGAAGATCGTCGTTACCATGCTGAGGCCACCTGTTGTCCGGTGTGTGGGCCGGAAGTTTTCCTTTACCGCGAAGGGAGGGTTGAATCTGATAATCCTATTAAAGAAGCGGCACAGCTTCTGGATGAGGGTAATGTGCTGGCAATGAAGGGTATTGGGGGCACTCATCTAGTGGCCAGTACCATTGATGATCTCCCGGTGATTAATCTGCGTGAGAGGCTGGGTAGGATGAACCAGCCATTTGCCTGCATGTCTCCTGATGTTCCCACCATACGTAGCTTTGCTGAAGTGGCGGATTACGAAGAAGAAACGTTAATATCACGAAACCGACCCATTGTTGTCCTTAAAAAGAACAGAGATTATTACTTATCCCCCCATGTTGCACCGTACTTACATAATCTGGGAATTATGCTTCCCTACTCTGCCCTGCACCATCTGCTTTTCTCCTACACTGATACCCCTGCTTTTATCATGACCTCCGCTAACATGCCCGGGGAGCCAATGCTCACCCAGAACCCGGAGATAATAGGTAAACTGGAGGGTGTGGCTGATTATTACCTCCTGCACAATCGGGAGATTGTTAACCGCTGCGATGATAGTGTGGTTCGTTTCCGGGGTGGTGATCTAGCATTTATCAGACGTTCCAGGGGTTATGTTCCGGAACCATACGATTTTTCAGATATAAGCAGGAATTTGAATGTCCTGGCCCTGGGCCCGGAGATTGATGTGACTTTTTCCTTACTTAAAGAGGGTAAATGTTATGTATCCCAACATATTGGAGATACCACCAAGTACGAGACTTTCATCTATCTACAGGAAGCCGTTGACCATATGATGGGAATTACCCGGACTGCAGCTATTGATTTGGTGACCTGTGATCTTCATCCTCAGTTTTTCACCACTAAACTGGCCCATGAACTTGGTGAAAGATTCCAATGTCCAGTTTTGAAGGTGCAACATCACCATGCCCATGCTGCTGCCCTGTCCATGGATTGGGGAGTGGATGAATATATCTGCATTGCCGCTGATGGTGTGGGTTACGGTGCTGATGGTGGTGCCTGGGGTGGGGAGATACTATTCTTTGCAGGGGAAGAATATGAGCGGATGGCCAGTTTAATGCCTCAAAAAATGCCTGGTGGAGATTTAACCACCCGTTACCCGGCCCGGATGATGATGGCCATGTTTTATCCCCATTATGGTGAGGAAGAAGTTGTGGATCTCATAAAAACATACTACCTTGATTATTTCCCCCACGGAGAAAAAGAGGTAAACATAGTGGCCAGTCAGCTTGGGAAAAATTTCAACCTCACCGAAACCACTAGTACGGGAAGGTTACTGGATGCACTTTCTGTCTGCCTTCGTATCTGTGGAGAAAGGACTTACGAAGGAGAATGTGCTATGAAACTGGAGTCAGCTGCCCATGGTGGTGATGATGTCCTTAATATTCCCCTTAAAATCTTTAAAAAAGATGGCCGGGATATTCTAGATACCTCAAGTATACTTATATCGGTTCTGGAAAAACAACTGGAAGGAGTTCCACTTAGAGACCTGGCATACTCTGCCCAGCATGCTGTTTCCCAGGGTTTGGCCAAGTTAGCAATAATCGCGGCTGAAAAAAAGGGAGTTAACGTTATTGGAGGGTCAGGGGGAGTTTTCTATAATGAAGCTATTAGTATGGGCATTAAAAGATTTGTGGAGGATGCTAGTTACAGTTTCATCCAGCATAAGAACAGTTGTGCAGGGGATGGTTCTGTTTCATTGGGGCAGGCTGCAGTGGCCGCTTTAAAATGTGAGAAAAAATCTTAATTTAAGTTTCAGTTACACGAATCAAAGGTCTAAAACTAATTGATCTTACCTATGGTTCTTCATTGGAGGATTCTTCCCTCCCAAACATCACTGGGAGATTCAAGGAACGTATTTTTATGGCTCTTTTTCTTTCATCCACCTGACGTAAAAGGATTTTTGCGTGTTTTCTGGCCTCATCATAGTTTTGGATGAGGTTTTCCAGTTCTGATGAAACATCTTCCCCTAGTCGGGCTTTTTCCTCTAATATTTGCAGTTCCTGGAACTCATGGCCAGGTGATTTAACACGGATGGTACCCTGGCTCATGAATATCTGGAATTCCACATCATTGGAAATGTCATAATATTTCCTGGGCCTTCCTCGTTCTATTTTCTGGAAATTAGAGCTTAAAAGGCCTGCTTCTTCCATGGCCCTCAGGTGTTCGATGATGGCCTTCTGACCTATCTCCAGTTCCCGAGATATCTGGCTGACAAAACGAGGCTCATCCCGTAATAAGTCAAGTATGTCCCTGCGGGTTTTGCAGCCCATTACATCCAGTAATAATTCTAAATCCATTTTTCTTCCACTTTTTTTATTATAATTGTATGATTGTTGTTGATTTATGATTTATGTATCTATCTAAATCAATCTCAATTTTAAATTGGCTTAATAATTTTTTAGAGTTTCTTTTTTTAAATTCTCAGTTTACTTAATCAACATATGAATCTTCGATGAATGCGTTCCAGCCATTATCCACCGGTTCTGAAACTAAAAAATTTTTATAACTATTGGTTATTATAATGCCTATTTTCAGAAAGGTTTATATAACCTTTGGTTACTATACTTTTATATAACTTTTGGTAAGTATAACCATGATTTAGAGAAAGGTTTATATAACCATTAGTAACTATAATGGTAAAGCTACTATATCTTCCCATCCCGAGTAAAGGTGAATAAATGACAGATAAAAAAGATGTTGGCAAGATGCAGGATGAACTGAATGAATTAAAGTCAGAGATCCAGAAAAAAGATGATGAAATCAAGGAGAAGGAAGAGGAAATCACCAGCAAAGATGAAAAGATAGAACAATACCATGAACGGCTATTAAGACTTCAGGCTGATTTTGATAACTTTAAAAAACGAACCGAAAAGGAGTTAAGTGATCAAATTCATTACGCCAATGAAAAACTCATTCTTAAAATATTAGACTCTTATGAAGACCTGGAAAGAGCCCTCAAATCCGGTGAATCCCATGACCTCCATGAAGGAGTGGAAATGATCTACCAGAACCTCAAAAACATCCTAGAAGGAGAAGGCCTGGAAATAATCCCTACTGAAGGGGAAAAATTCGACCCATTTGAGCATGAAGCACTCATGGCCGAAGCCCATGAAGACTTTAAGAATGGAGAAGTTATTGAAGAACTCTGTAAAGGTTACAAATTAAATTCTAAGGTTATAAAGTATTCTAAAGTTAAAGTTTGTAAAAAAAATGATTGAATATTAGAGTAAGAGGTGTATTTTGCATGGCTAAAACAGAAAAAATTATAGGAATTGACTTGGGAACCAGTAACTCTGCTGCTGCAGTGCTGGTGGGTGGTAAACCAACCATCATCCCCAGTGCAGAGGGAGCTACCCAGTACGGTAAATCATTCCCCAGCTACGTGGCCTTCACTGATGATGGTCAACGCCTGGTGGGAGAACCTGCCAGAAGACAGGCTGTAACCAACCCGGAAAAAACCATCACCGCCATCAAAAGGCAGATGGGTACCAGTTACAAGGTAGATATCTCAGGTAAACAGTACACACCACAGGAAATCTCAGCCTTCATCCTGCAAAAGATTAAAAAGGATGCTGAAGCGTTCCTAGGGGAGGAAGTGAAAAAGGCAGTTATCACCGTGCCCGCTTACTTCGACGACAACCAGAGAACCGCAACCAAAGACGCGGGAACCATTGCCGGATTGGACGTGGTGCGACTGGTCAACGAACCAACTGCCGCCAGCCTAGCCTACGGTATTGACAAATCCAGTGATGATGAACTGGAAATCATGGTCTTCGACTTCGGAGGAGGTACACTGGATGTGACCATCATGGAATTCGGAGGCGGAGTCTTTGAAGTTAGATCCACCAGTGGGGACACCAAACTAGGTGGAACTGACATGGATGCCACAGTCATGAATTACCTGGCAGAGGAGTTCAAAAAAGACACCGGTGTGGACATCATGAACGATGACCAGGCCGTGCAGAGGTTAAGAGAAGCTGCTGAAAAGGCCAAAATCGAACTATCAACCACCCTAACCACTGAAATCAACCTACCATTCATAACCGCAACGCAAGACGGGCCAAAACACTTGACCCACACCCTAACCCGGGCTAAACTGGAAGAACTGGTTGATTCCATCATCAAACGCTGCTCCAGCCCAATGGAACAGGCCTTATCCGATGCTAAAATGTCTAAAAGTGATGTGGATAAGATCATCCTTGTGGGAGGACCTACCAGGATGCCCATTGTCCAGAAATTCGTGGAAGACTACATCGGTAAACCAGTAGAACGAGGAATTGACCCCATGGAATGTGTGGCTGTGGGAGCAGCAATTCAGGGAGGAGTACTCGCTGGAGAAATCAAAGACCTGGTCCTTCTGGATGTAACTCCATTATCCCTGGGTATCGAAACTCTGGGAGGAGTGTTCACCAAATTAATTGAACGAAACACCACCATACCCACCAAGAAGAGCCAGGTGTTCACCACCGCTGCAGACAGCCAAACTTCAGTAGATATACATGTCCTGCAAGGTGAACGATCAGTGGCCACTGGAAACACCACCCTGGGAAGGTTCCAGCTGATAGGAATTCCACCAGCACCAAGAGGAATGCCACAGATCGAGGTAACCTTCGATATAGATGCCAACGGTATTCTCAATGTATCTGCCAAGGACATGGGAACTGGTAAAGAACAGGCCATTACCATAACCGCACCTAACAAGTTATCAGAGGACGAAATTGACCAGAAAATCCGGGAAGCTGAACAGCACGCTGAAGAGGATAAGAAGCGCCAGGAAGAAGTGGAAATCCGGAACAACGCCGATTCAATGATCTACACCGCCGAGAAAACCCTGGATGAACTGGGTGACAAAGTCCAGGCCGACCAGAAAACCAAGATCGAAGGACTGATCAAAGAACTACGTGAAGTTATTGGTGGAGATGATCTGGATGCCATTAAGAGCAAAAATGAAGAGCTGACTAAAGTTGTGCAGGAAGTTGGAGCTGCTATTTACCAGCAAGCCCAGCAAGAACAGGCTCAACAACAACAGCAAGGTCAGGATGCTCAGGGGCAACCCGGTCAGGATCCTAAGGATGACGACACCGTCGATGCCGACTATGAGGTAAAAAAATAGATCAACAGGGAAGTATGAATGGAGTGGGATGAGATTTTATTCTCACCTCCCCCTTACTACCCAACACTTTTATTATATTTATTCCACTAAAATTGAAATACACTTAAAAATAATATCCTTGAAATTTCTTAAAAAATGTAGATTTGAATTAAGATTTAAACTTAGAAAAAATTTAGATTAAATTTAATTTGAATTGATTTTAATTTCACACTAATAAAATTCATCATAAATAGATATATTATCTAAAATATAGATTCAGAGGATTTAAGGAAGATTAGCATGGCAGAGAAGCGCGATTATTACGAAGTCCTGGGAGTGGAGAAAGGAGCCACTAAGAAAGATATTAAAAAGGCCTACCGTAAACTGGCCATGGAATATCACCCTGATGTCAGCGAAGACCCCGAAGCAGGTGAAAAATTCAAAGAAATCAGTGAAGCTTACGCAGTGCTATCTGACGAAGAGAAGAAAAATACCTACGACCAGTACGGCCATGCGGGAATGGGAGGATTCAGTCAGGAAGACATATTTAACAATATTAACTTCGAAGATATTTTCCGTGGCTTCGGATTCGGAGGAAGCCGTGGCGGTGGGGGAGCAGGTGGTTTTGAGAGCATATTCGATCTTTTTGGATTTGGAGGAGGTCGTCGTAGCGGACCACAGCAGGGCGATGATGTGCTATATGAAATGAAGATCACCCTAGAAGACGCAGCCCACGGTCTGGAAGAGGACATTGCAGTCCCTCATAAAAAAACCTGCCCCCATTGTAATGGATCAAAAGCCGAACCTGGAACAGAAAGCAGGACTTGCGATGTCTGTGGAGGTAGTGGTCAGGTCAGACAGGTGCAAAACACCCCATTAGGCCAGTTCGCCACTATACGTCCATGCAGTGCCTGCCGTGGTGAGGGGAAAATAATAGACAGCCCCTGCCATGAATGTCATGGTAAAGGTATTGTAAGACAAAAGAGCACCATCCACGTGAAAATACCTGTAGGAGTAGAGGATGGATCCCGTCTGCGAGTTCCTGGTGAAGGAGATGTTGGTAAACGTGGCGGACCCCCTGGAGATCTTTACGTTCTCATCAGGGTGAAACCACACCAGTACTTCCAGAGGGAAGGAGCCAACCTCCACTATGAAAAATCAATAAGCTTTGTCCAGGCCACCATGGGAGATAAAGTTGATGTTCCCACCATTGATGGAGAAGTGGAGCTTAAAATACCGGCCGGAACCCAGACCGGAACATCATTCCGAATTAAAGGCCATGGAATGCCCCATTTAAGATGGAATGGTAAGGGTAATCTGTACGTGAAGGTTAAGATTGTCACTCCCCGTAAACTCAGCCCCCGTCAGAAGGAACTCCTGGAAGAGTTCGCGGAGGTCAGTGGTGATGAGATATACCATGAAGAGAAGGGGTTTTTTGACAAAGTGAAGGATGCCATTAACCACTAACATCCTAATAACCATTCTAAACCTTTTTTAATATATTTTTATAAAAACTGAACCCCCTAATCTCAGTACTAGCTACAAGTTCTACTGAACCCCTATCACCTTCCTCTGAAACCCCCATTATTTTTATAAATCCCCACCAGGAAATCAATAGAAAAGTGAAACTATTTATTTTACATCAGACTATTCTCATCTAATTGAAGATAGCTTCTAAAAAGTATAAAAGATGTGATCCGGTGAACATTCAAAGAGTGCAAGATGAAAATCATGACATAAATGTGGAAGAAATAATAGGGAAAATAGATGGTTATTTTGGTTTCGTGCCTAAAATATTCCAGGTTTTATCAGAGAACCCACCTGCCCTAAAGACATTTTTCGACAAAGTTGAAGTTATGATGGTAGATGAAGCCCTTTCCCCCCTTACCAAGGAATTTGTGTCCATTGGAGCTGCCGCTGCTTTGGGATCAGCCCACTGCCTCCGCACCCACCTAGAGGTAGCCCGGGAATTCGGAGCCAGCCAGGAACAGCTGCTACTGGCCATCTTACTGGGCACCACCATCACTGAAACCACCGCACTTTCCAAATCATTACGAGTCTATGAAGAGTTTTGCACAAGCAAAAAATGAAAATAGAAACCAGTTTTAATTCTTTTAGTCCTTAATTTTCAAAAACTATTCCTAAAATGATATACCTAAAAATATTAATTTATCTTAAAAAGCAATATTAACATTATTTATCCCTTTTATTCTTAATAATTAGTAAAATAAACGCCACAATTATTATTAACAGAATTATATTGTCTATAAATGATAAACTCTCCGATATGGTGAGATAAAAACTTCCAAACTGCCATCCTATGATTCCCAAAATAGATGCCTGCACCAGAGCACCGGAAAAGGTTATTAAAACATAGTTTCGGGGATTGTACTTTATCATACCACAGAAAAGACTGATTGCAATGCTGGGTATTACCGGTATGCACCTGGCTGCAAAGAGAAACAAGTTTTCATATCTGCTTTCTTTTATCCGCTTCTCAACATTCTCCAGATCTTCCACAGAAACTCCCATGTATTTTCCAGCTCGTTCCACAAAGGGAGTGCCAATTTTGTAACAAATCCCATAGTATAACAATGAACCCATGGTCACCCCCAGTGCAGCGGGAAGGGTTATGTTTAAAAACATCATTTCCAGTGATCCTGAAGATAATACCGTTCCTTTCATTATTATAAAGCTAGATCCTAAAACCACCAAACTAGAGGGAATAGGGGTTACTATCTGTTCCAATATTGATCCAGTAAACACTGCCCAAGCCCCGTGGCTGATAATAAATCCTTCTAAACCGGATAATGTACTGGCAAACATTGTAGAACCCTTAATTTCTTTTATTATCCCAATATTTCAGATCCTAATCCTTAGAAAATTCTGTAACCAATCTTGCTTGAAGACTTAGTGTTTATTTAAAAATCAAATCACATATACATTAACTAGTATTTAAAAAAAAATGATCATCTATGGTCAGGGGGTTAGGGGGTTATGATTAAGCTCTTAAGTGATAGCTGGCATGTTGAAGACCAGATAAGGCCATCTAAGGGTAGGAAAGTTCACTTAATTGTTGACATCGCCACTGATGAACGTGTCCTGGAAGTTCCCCTATTGAAAGATATGGAAGATCAGGTAATTGGGTTGAAAATTAGGGGTGTCAACCTGGGACGTGAACTAACCTTCTTTATCAAAAAAGATCATCTGGTAATTGACCTGGGAGATCTTAACGTGTGGACCACCACCCCCAACCAGGATGGTCTTTATAAAGTCCGACTGGATCTCAAATTCACAGTCAGGGACCCTAGTTTTGAAATATC
>Ga0334882_1000137_pt1:57500-129114 | contig 129114 bp, 138 predicted proteins | sample GraSluR1_MG_5_FD_207226 | JGI IMG/M metagenome (GOLD analysis project Ga0334882, IMG submission 207226) | Sludge microbial communities from methane-producing bioreactor in Wageningen University, Netherlands - Granular Sludge_15_04-R1 | ecosystem: Engineered > Bioreactor >...
ATAAAATCATCTAATCCATCAAAAACGTCCATGTCGAATAGATCAAAGGAATCATCGTAATCAAACAAATCTTCTCTCTTTTTTGATGCATTTCTTCCACCCATTTTCATTCCAATCAAAAAAGAAACCGGATAAAGTAAGTAGGGATAGAATTTTGATGTTTTGGTCTTAACATTGGCTAGTCTATTTTTCAATGACAGCAGCTGATCCATGTCGTAGGGGAGAATGAATATATGCGTGCCGACTGCTGATAAAAAAGCTTTAGCTTTCTCTGGATTGGAATCTGCCCATTGGAACAAATTATCTGAATCCTTAAATATATCATTTATTCTATTTTTAATTCCCACACCAGATCCAGTTAGCTCATATTTTGCAGGAGATACTATACCCTTCTTCTTAACCAATAAAACATATCCTTTTTCAATTAAAATAGGCATTACAAAATCAGTTTTATACTTTGAAAATGAAGGGCCAGTTAAACGAGATTTAAACGGTTTTAACATTTTTTTGAAATATTTTTTGAGATCTAATTCAGGATTTTTACTTAAGGGTGAAGTAAATATTTCTTCATGGGGCTTGAGATCCGTGTCAAAGTTTTCTCCCTTTCCTATCTTTTGAACAATTTTAGTGGACAAAAACCTCTTTTCTTCGCGAGAATCGATTTTGATAACTTTACGTGCTAAAAGATCCTTCATTGTTAATTTTAACAATTCTTTTCCATGAGCATTATCGGTAGCTAAATTTGAAGAATCCAAATATAAGATCAAATACGATTCCGCGGGTGTTAATTCCAAAGATTTTTCTCCAGAGGAATTCATTTCCCCATTTAAGGATTGATCATCAGATTTTTTATCAATATTAAGCCCGCATTCACTGCAGAATTTAGCAGTAATGGGGTTTCGAGCACCACACTCACCACAAAAAATCACATTTTCAGGAATTTTTTTCTGCAACATTTTTCCACCGTTATATCTCACCTGCGTTAACCATTTAAAGATTATTATAAAGAATTTGAAGATTACAAATAATTTAGGGATTTTTGGGTTTTAACAACCCCTTCCTCCTCTTCATTTTCGTGGAATATCTTAAAAGATTCTTTAAAAAAGTACTGGGCACTTTCAACATCATCCTGCTCCCGGTACACTAATCCTATGTGATAAAGGGCTTCAGCCATATTATGATAATCATTGTTCTTTTCAGAATATTCATAGGCAATTTTAAAATAAGCATAGGCTTTCTCATAAACCCCCCTTCTGAGGCTTATCACACCTTTTGAAATCAGTTTAGGTGGCCTATTCTTTTTTTCTTTTGAATAAATGTTATAATACAACATCAGCATTCCGGCATAGGCTAAAAACAGCACCCCACTAATTAAAAAAATCATTTCCATTATTACTCCCCCTTTACTCCCTAATCTAGTATTATTCCCATTCCATTTTTAGTTTTTACCTACCCATTGATTATGACTTAATTTGTAGTCTGGAATATCATACAGGTTTAGGTTGAATGTAATTAATCTAAATAGATGTCCTAAATTCAATAAATACTGGAAAAGCTATGTATACAATCCAATAATTTATCCAAAAAAAATAGTAAAAATAGGGATGTTATCCCTATACGTTGGCTAATGGGTCTTCTTTTTCACCGCTGCCTTTGAAAGGTACAGGTAAGCCCATGGCTTTCCTTTCATCTATTACTTTCATGGCTTTGGTTTTCTTGTCGGTGGCCAGTTTTTCAAGTAGGCCTAAACCTGGTTTTACATCATCCATTGATTTGGTTTCAATAACTCCAGCTTCAACAGCCTGTTTGAATATAGTGTCACCGGCATCGGTTCTGACGAAGACTGTGGACCAGCCATCTGGTGTTCCCACTGAACCAGTTGATACGTCAGCTAGTTCTGCCACGTAGTCTAGGCAGATTTTGCATCCGTTCTGTTCGTATCCGTGGGTTTCTTTGAGTGGTATGCTGAGTAATTCGTCAGCAGTTTGGATCCAGAATTTACCTTTACCGATATCCATTTTTTCCACTAGGTCAAAGTCAACTCCTGCTTTTTCTGAGATGAAAGTTCTCAGAGACTCGTATGGGAAGTTTTCCATACAGAAAATACCCAACATTAGGGCGATTTTGTCTGCTAAGAATCTTACACCGAATGGGTAGGATTGCATTTTCCTGATTCCCATGCTCTGGCAGGGTATGGCCACGGTACCAACTTTTTCTAGACCGTACTGTCGGACTGCTTTTTTAAGCATCCAGACGTTTGGAGAGAAGGTGTATTTGGTTCCAGCGGCGGCCAGTATCTCATCTGAGGACATGGCTACCATTGGTTCTGGTTTCCACATGACGTCAGTTGGTCCGGCTACTACTGCACCATCGATGAGTTTTTCATCCAGGGCGTAGCAGAATAGACCAGATACTATTCCTCCGTCTTGGGCTATTTTTTGGATCTGTTTGTCAGTTGATCTTGCTGCAACAACTTCTTTGTAGGTTCCTAATACCATTTTTTCACCTCCTATAACCCTAAGTCCTGGTTGATCCTTTCAGCAGGCCACCAGCTTCGTGGGCACTGCACGTAGCAGATTCCACATTTTATACAACGATTTTCGTTAAGTTCTGGTCTTCCGTTGGTCATGCTTAGGGCTCGTGTCTGGCAAGCCATGGCACAGGTTCCACATCCAATACATAGAGCCTGATTTACCACTTTGCTCTGCAGGTCACAGCCACACGCTTCGGTGTAACCAGCCAGGTCCATCATGGGCTGTAAGTAGTCCATGTCACCGTTTATAGCAGCTACTACTGTTTTAGCAATTATTTCTGGTGATGGTGGGCAGCCAGGTATGGCCAGGTCCACTTTTACCAGGTCAGCAATGGGTACGAATGATTCGTGGTTAGGCTGTGCTTGCTGTCCTCCTCGAGAGTATCGGGTGAAACAGCCAGTTGCTGCGCAGGACCCAAAGGCCACTACTAAGCCTGCTTTTTCCCGTACTTCCTTGAGTTCATGTAAACTGTGTTCATCTTGTAGACAACATGATCCTTCAACCAGGGCTATGTCCATTTCAGGCATTTCCCATAGGTCTACCAGGGTTTGTCCGTAAACTATATCCACCATTTCAGTTAGTAAAGGTGCTAGGATGTCGTAATTCTCTGTTAACGACATTCCATCTCCAGTACATCCACTCAGGTGAATGTATCCTATTCTTGGTTTAGCTTTTTCTTCAGCCACTTTTTCAACCTCCTCTTGTGAAGCGTTCTTGTCAGGTTTTGCCTCCATTCCAAAAAACGATTTAATGCGGGCTAATATTGACATCAACTAACCCCTTATTTCTTTTAATATCATCTCAATGGCCTTGGGAATGGCATCTTCCACACTTTTGCTTAACCCCATTTCCACATCGGGGGCAGAGATATGTTCTGGCTTGCATCCAATTACCATGACTTCGCAGATATCCGCTAAATCATGTAATGGTTCGTTAACTGGCCAGGAATGCACGTTTTCGTAGGAACCTTTGGGAATTTCGTCAACACTGAATTTACGGACTGTTCCGGGTTCTGCATTAAACTGTACAACATCCACTACTATCATCTTCTTCCATTCTTCATGAGGCAGGCTGAAGACGAAGTGGGGGCCACCGGTACCGGCATCGATTAACATGACACTATCTGGTAAGGGGTTTTCCTTAGAGTATTCTCCAAGTGCTTTTATCACTTCTGGTCCGAATCCGTCATCCGCAAAAAGGATGTTTCCGCATCCGACCACTATTATCTCTGCGCTGTATGGCATGCTTCTCCCTAAATCCTGACCATCTCGTTTTTGAGAATGCTCCGGTCTTCGTCGTCAATTACGATCATGTGAGTCGCACAGGACAGACATGGGTCGTAGGCTCGGATAACATGAGGTCCGAATTCATGGTGGAATCCTTCGGTGGCTGGTCCCATAGTGGGTATGTTCCAGGTGGTTGGTACCAAAGCACTGTAGAACTGAGTTTTACCATCAGCAACTTGGGCCATGTGAACGTCCATTCCACGTGGTCCTTCAATAGCACCGACTCCCAGTTTGTTGGTTCCAGTTACATCAAAATCAGCCATTACTGGGGCAGATGTGTCTAGTTCACCCAGAATGTCTATACATTTGGATAGTGCGGTTTTCATCTCCACTGCTCTGGCTACGTGCTGGGCCACTACACCTCTTTCTTTGAAATCACCATAAGTGGCTAACCTAGCCCTTGGACCCACTTCTACATTTCTCCCATCATAGAGAGGGACGGTTGAACAAGCTCTTTTAGCTATTTCAGGGTCATCATACCAGCTTTCAGGCATTATTTCTGTGAATCTGTCTAGGTCGAAGTTTTCCCTGTTACCGTATAACACATCAGTGGCTAATGTTGGCGCGTCAGTTACACCTAAACCTTCTGGGAATCCTTTGTCTGCGACTAAACCAATGATTAATTCAACGTGTGCGTCTAATTTTGGTTTAAGTTGTTTACATCTTGCATAAAGTCTTTTTCTTGCAACTTCACTTATGTTACTGGCCATTCCACCGATCCTAACATCGGATGGGTGTATACCTTCTCCAGCAACCATATCCACTACCATCTGTACGGTTTTTCGAATCTCAGAAACGGATTCAACCGCAGTAGCGAATAGATTTTCTGGCACAACATCGGGAGCTATCAAAAACTGGTGGATAGCGTGGCTGTTTATGTGATGGGCAGCAAGAGTAAGTTCTCTTAGCTGTCTAGCTGCTTTTGGTATTTCTATACCTAATGAATCATCCATAGCTTCTACTGAAGCAAGGGTGTGAGGTATTGGACATACACCACAGATCCTCTGCACCATTACTGGTGCGGTTTCTGGGGCTTTACCTGTTACCATCTTTTCTAAACCTCTAACAGGAGTGATACTGAAGTATCGGCCTTTGGTTACTATTCCTTCATCATCTACTTCCATGACCAACTCTGCGTGTCCTTCCTGTCGTGAGGTTGGCGATATAACTATTTTTTCGCTCAAATGTATCACCTCTTAGTTTTTATAAGAACATCAATATCTCTAACTTTTAAATATTATTATAAGCTTTTCTTTAAAAATTAAAATGAAAAATATAAATACCATTAAAGACTAAACTATGAACTCATATACTTAAATCAGGAATTGGATAGATGGTGGTTCTTTTTATCAGGAGAATGTTATTGGATTTGAAGATGATTAGGTAAGCATAGTAATCATATCTTCAAAATCTTAATATAAGATTAATATCCTTATATAGAACCAGATGGAAATAGAGAAAATATAAGTTCTTAAACTAAAAATAAAAAGTGATTGATAAATCCTATATAATTCATAAAGAGGTGAGCTGATGATAGACTCCAAAATTCTGGTGTCCGTGGTGATAGTATTACTGATAGGTGTAGCTGCTGCAGGTTACCAGATATCCAACCAGACTCCAGGACTATGGCAACCAGTGACGTCAACTAACCCTGATACAAGCCAACAATCAAGTTCAGCCACTGGAACTGATTCCGGAAACCAACAAAGTTCTGCATCCAGTGTTTCAACATCCACCAGTCAGAAAACAAGCGCATCAGGAACTGAAACAGTTAAAATATCAACTTCCGAAGCTAAAACCATCGCACAAAAATACATTCTGCAAGACGGGGCTACTGCCGGAACCCCTAAACTGATTACATCCAATGGTAAAAAGATTTATTTAGTGCCAGTGCTGATGAATGGTAATCAGGTGGGTGAAATCTACATTGATCCTGAGACTGGTGCGAATTTAGGAGGAGCAGGGGGTGCTCCCTGATGGTTAAAATGGTGGAAACTGAAGTAGAATGCTGTAAAATAATCTCAGAAGATGTTGAAAATGCAACGGTCATTGAAGGATCTCCTGAACTGGGCCTTATCGGCAATATAGTAGGATGGCTTCTGGTGGAAGAACTTAAAATGGAAAAAATTGGACATATTGAGTCTAAATATTTCCCCCCATTAGCAGTCCTCTACCGGGGAGTAGCCATACATCCCTTCCGAATTTATAGCGCTGATGACCTGGTACTATTTCTATCCGACTTCGTGGTTCCACCGAATGTCACCTACGACATGACAAATGTCATTGTTGAATGGATGAAAAAGAATAACAGTAAAGAACTCATCACCCTGAATAGTATTGCTGTCCGGCAAAAAACCAATGGAGTTGCAGCAGCTGCTAACTCTCCGGAAGGTTTAAAACGGTTAGGAGAGCTTGATCTTCCCATACTTCCCTTTGGAAATATAAACGGATTATCAGGAACTCTTCTTACACGTAGTATTGCCAGTGACATTCCGGCCTCATGTCTGTTTGCCGAGGTCTTGAATCAGTATCCTGATCCACGTGCAGCTGCCAGTGTAGTGGATGTTTTAAATAGGATGGTGAACATAGAAGTTAACTCCGAGCCACTTTTGAAAGAAGCCGAAGAAATAGAGTCAAGACTTAAGGAACTTGCTCAGGCTGTTCAAGGCGAAGGAGAATCACCTGCATACAGTTAAATTCATACGGGCCCGTAGCCTAGTTGGATAGGGCGTCGGACTTCTAATCCGAAGGTCCCGGGTTCAAATCCCGGCGGGTCCGTTACTTGTACCCTTTTTTAATTGGATACCCCGAGAGGTAGGATATTGTAAAAGTACTGAGGAATATAGAAATAAAAATAATAATTAATTAGTATTTCTTTAATAATGAATGTGGGCCCGTAGCCTAGCCAGGATAGGGCATCAGACTCCTAATCTGAGGGTCCCGGGTTCAAATCCCGGCGGGTCCGTTTAATCTAATCTTTTAATTGTTTCCAATTATATAATAACTTTTTTAGGTCTGTTTTTACACTAAAGTTCTATAAATTAATGAGATGAATACTGATTCTGTAGATACACTATTATATCCATTCCAGGGTTAATTAAATTCAAATATTCACTGCCCCAAAAAAAGTTGAAAAATAAAAACGTGGATAAAAATCAAGTAGAATTTGAATAAAAAAAATTATTTTGCAGGGCTTCGGTTTAAAAATTGCGTCATGAAACTCACTAAGACAAAACCGGCAATAATTATTCCTAAAATCACCCAAGAGTATTCCATAGCTAAACTCATCTATAAACACCTCAAATTTTCCTTTTTTATTCTGGCAATGCTTAATTATTATTAATTTATAAAATTACTCCAACAATTCTGACTACCTATAGAATTGGATACTCACTCAGATTATAAAAACTTTTTCAATTCACCATGGGATTATAATTCAAGTAAGATCAATATTCTTAAGAAAAATGCATTCTACAAGGTTATAAGAAAGCATCCAAGGTGGAGTTTTCATTAAAAACTAATTCCCCGTATTTTCCCCCACCGCCTACCTTTATTTGGAGTGTTTTATCCCGGAATGCCTTTATTCTGCGGGTGAGTTCCGAATCTATTTCCACCATCTCCTCCAGGGGTGCATCGATTAGTACTGATATTTCATCACCAAATTTTAGAATGAGTTCCTGCCATTTCCTCTGGACAAATTTAGTGGTAACTCCTTTACTGTGGGTTAGGCTGATGATTTCAGCCAGGGGCATGATATGGATATATGGGGGTCTGTGTGGGGGGTGGTGTGGTTCGTCCCAGGTGGCCAGTTCCTCCACCCGGTAGTCAACACCTTTTTTTATGGTGCCACCACAGGGACATTTCATGTTCATCTTCAGGGCTTCTTCAGGATGGAACTGCTGGTAACATTTGGTACAGGCAGTGTGATGATACTTACCCAGTCGGGGGTCAAAGCCATAGTTTGCTGTGATCTTCTTATGAGCAATTGCCCTGGCCAGGGCAGGGAAGCTTAAATTTTTGACGTCAATTTCATTAAACTCACGTCCCAACCGGTGGGGCCATGGAGAATGGGCATCGGAGTTGGTGAGGAAGGGCAGCTCCTGCAATTCCTCAATGCGATCCGCCATATTGGTATCTGCTGAGAGTCCCAGTTCCACAAAATCGGGTGTTTCACTGTAACAGTCATGGATACTATTGTATTCTTTGTAGATACTGGTCCAGGGTGTGAATGCATGTGATGGTCCCATTATACAACCGTTTGCAAGGGCCAGTTCCTGTATCTCAGCACCGTTCATGCGCACCCTCGGCCTTCCATCGGAATCAAGATTGCCTTTAAGTTTTTTCCGCATTTGGTAGGCTGCGTCCAGAGAAGGGAGAATGATAAGGTGGTGGACTCTTTTAGAATCTTCCACCTCCGAGGTTAGAATGAGTTTGGTTTCCGGATTTTTGGATTGATCCCCTGGAATTTCCTCCTGAAGAAATTCATTGTGCATGCCTTTAGTTTCCTTAATCCTGAAAACCCCTTCAGTTGTTTCTTCAGTGGCCTCCTCTATCATGTTAAGCCATTCCTGATGAAAACCATCCCCGGTGGCAACTAAATGTAATCCTTTAAGACTTCCCTGAGAAGATAATAGCTCAGGAGTCATGTTTTTAGAAGTAGCCATGGAGTAACGGCCATGAATATGCAGATCAGCCCTTATGATCATGTTTTTGCACCTTTTTTAAATAAAATACCTATTAAATATAATTTTTTTTAAACAAAATGTTAAAATAAAGATTAATATAAAAAAAATAAAGCAATATAATAGGATTAACCTATATATCGCAGGTCTTCTTCCCCAGGAACAATGTTCATCCTTTCTGCCATTTCTCTTTCCATTTGCTGGGCTTTACTGATCATTTTCCGGGTTTCTTCAGCCCTTTCTTCCAGTTTTGCCACATCTAACTCTATTTTCAATAGTTCCAAGAGCACGGTGAGTACAGCTTTGGATGCATCGGCATCAATGAAGTATCCTGGTGTTTCACCCATTAAACAAACACCATTCATACCTCTGGAAATTCCCAGGCCCAGAATTAGACCTGATGCACCTATTATTCCACCATCCGCGGATCTTAAGGTTACTTCATGTTCTTTGAGCATTTCTGCTAGTTCTTTGTTGGTAGCTGCTCCGAAGACCTTTGGGTTTTCCACAGGTTGACCTGTTCCCAGACCGCCAAGGGTATATATTTCTTTAACACCGTATTTGTCAACGAAATCGAGTATAGACCCACATACATCATATTGACCTTCTGGACTGAGTCCTTGAGTGTTTCCTCCCAGGAAAATGAAGTCTCTTTCATCTTCACCCTGGCTTTTGAGGTAGTAAAACTCGTTTTTCATAGGCTCGATCAGCCCATCTTCATCTACGAAAACCTGTGGTGGGAATGATGGTGAGTAAAGTTCTGCGAATTTTTCTGCCCCCAGTTCGTGTATGATGTGTTCGGCAACCAGTTTGCCAACATGACCTATCCCTGGTAGGGCTTCAATAAATATGGGATCATCAAGATCCACTTCTTTAATCAGTTCTATGAAGGTTTCCTTCATCTAAAACACTCCTACATAACTAATAAAGGATTCTTATGAATAAGAATTAATAAAATATAAGACAATGCGTTCCTGAATGGAATGTGCCTAAGATTGGCTGATTTGTTTTTTGAGTATTCTCCGGTATTTACCGTATTTATCCTCAGGAGAATAGCGGGGAGGGTATACAACTTCTAGTTCTCCTCCGCAGTGTGGGCACTGATCTTTAAGGGTGTATTCCCTGCAGGAACTGCACCTTCTCATTTTCATCTTCATTCTAATTCCCGGTGGAACTCGCCCTCGCCACCAGCCTCTAGAACAGTTGCAATGGCTTCATCTGCAGCTTCTTTGAGAATGGTTTCAGCGGTGATGTAATCCGCGGATTTGACCAGTAACCGGTAGCGTGGTGCACCAACACATTGCACAGTAATGTTATCCTTATTAATTGATTTAAGGGCTGTGCGTATGATTTCCACTCCGTCTGGAGCATAGGAAGTAAGATCCACGTATCCGGTGATCTGTACTTCTGGAGGGGAGATGTTCTTCTGGGCTACTTTTGTTATGGCGTTTGCCCATGCTTCGTCCATTCCCCTTTCTATGAGGGAGTCTGCTCCTTCTTCAGCGGATATTTCAAATGCACCGTATAGGTCTCCGAATTCATCCATCATGGCGTAGCCTACTTCATCGTAAGCTGCATCCAGATCCTTGTCTATGCTTTTTGCTGCAAATTCAAGGAGTTTCTCTGCTTTTTGTTCGATTTTCCATTGCTGGATCTTACGGGTTCTTTGATCTTCCCTGATCCTTTTCATGGAAACGTCAACATGGCCCTTTTTGGGGTTAACACGGAGTACCCGGGCAACAATCTTCTGATTTTCCCGTACGTGGTCCCGAATGTTTTTCACCCATCCGGCAGATACCTCGGAGATGTGTATGAAAGCTTCTTCTCCAGGGTATTCTTCCAATTTGGCGAATGCGCCGTAATTAAGGACCTTATGCACGGTGGCCACGATCAAGTCACCTTCTTGTGGCCACTTATGCTTCATTCTTACCATTAAAACACCTTAGTCCAGGACTTCGATTATTTGGGCTACAACTTCAGATCTTCCGCCCTTAGATTTTACCAGAGATTTACCACAGATTATGCACTCCACTTTGGAGGCAGCATGATCGAAAACAACTTGTTGGTTGCCGCAGTCTCCACATTTGACTCTTAAAAAGTTACTTTTACTTTTTGACATTGTTATACACCTACTGCTGGATGAACTCTACTTTCCCAGCACGGAATGTTGAGCGTTTTATGTGAGATTTACCGCATTCTTTGCACTTGTATCTTAAGTCCAGTTTTTTGGTTGGTTTGTTACCTGATGGTAATGGTCGAGGGTATCCACGGTAACCGCTGGTTACACGTCTGAATTGCCTTTGACCCCATTTTAGTTCGCTGGCTTTTCTTCTTTTTGATTCTAATACTGTGTGAACTGTGTGTTTCTTGCAATTTGGACAGTAAGTTTTCCTTTCTTTAGGAATCTTCATATAATCACCTCTTTGGCTGTAAAAATAAGTCATGTGACCTGTAAAATTGATTAATGGTCCTCGGACTATTATAAAAAGCCTGACTCTATATCTCGCTATTTATATTTCACTGTTTATTTATACCTTTGGATGGACTTACCCTTTTGGTTTTTGATAAGTATGCGGGCATTAGGTTCAGGCATGGTAATGATGTCACCAGGATAAAATGGGCCGTAAACCTTGCTATCCACCCCCATGATGGAAGGCAATTCGTCCAAAATCATTAAAACCTCTGTGGACATCTTATGAGTACTAGAATTATCTTTGAATGATTCTGCTAAAACAACGTCACCAGAGGGAGGCTGAATTTCTTCAGATTCATTTTTAAAATTATCTGAAATACTAGAACTATTTTTTGAATCCCCAGTTATTTTTTTTTCTAAAGAAATTCCGTCTGATTTTTTTGAACCATCATTGGACAGTTCTTTATCATTGGACGGTTCTCTGCCAAACTGCCGGTATATTTCATCCTGGATCTCAGGAGGAATTTCATCCACGGCAGGGCTTATTTCTGCAGATTTTCCAGGTTTTTCTGGAATTAAAGGATCTTTAGGGAGTTCATCATAATTTATGGCCTTTTCACTTACCTTGCTCGGCTCATCAATTTGAATATCGGCCTTAGGTACTTTAATATCATTTTCATGAGTTTTAGAAGCCCTAAGTGGATTAAATGAACCTGATTTAATATCTTTGGAATAAGATATAAGTGGAGACCTCATTTCTTCCCGGTAAGTAGTTAGGGACTGATAAATCTCCCTATAAAGATTTTCTTCCTCAGGAGTAGAATTTGAGGGAATTTTGGGCCTTTTATCACCTTTAGAATCTTTAAACAGGTGGTATGAACGCTGTGCATTCATTACTGCGCTGTTAGTTATTTTATACTCTCTCCTCTCACATATTTCAACTACTATCCTCTGAGCATCACGGAGAAGATAGGATTCAAATGAAAATGGATTACTATCTATCCTTTTCATCAATCGGTTGAAATAGTTGGAGATTTGTTGGTAGAAATCATTCCCAACCGGAGATAAACTACTTAGACTCCGTTCCTTTTTTTGGATCTCCCTCAAATTCTGGAAAAATTCATCCAACCCTATTCCTCACTTATTCCTCACTCTCTATCCTTGGAGCTAGAAGGAAACTCAATTCACCCTCATCAGAAGCCATTTTCAGGGCAAGATTAAGAGGCATGTCATTTCCAAGTCGTAGGACAGCAGATTCTGAGAATTTATCAGCTTTTAACATTTCTTTAACTTTTTCAAGGGAAAATATGGATCTTGCAGATTCTTCTATTCTTTCCCCGTGTAAGTACTCAATTTTAGCATCCCCAAATTCTCCTTCTGCAGATGCTTCAAATTTTTCCCCATCCACATGGAGAGCAATTTTATCAGAAACTATTCCTATATCCTGAATGGAGTCCTTAAGAAGTGAAAAGGGTACTTCGAATTCCGTAGGATATTCAAGCTGTGGAGGGCTTGGTGCTTCGTATTCTATGTCTATGAGACGAATCTTGAATTTTCTGCGGGCTTCACCCTCAAATGATATGATCAGGTTACCTTCATCCACAGTAAGCTCAACCATGTCCTCTGATTTAGCCCTTTTTAAGACTTTCATCAGTTCCTCGGTGTCCACGTTGATCTTCATGGGCTCGCCACACTGATATTCATCGAATACTCCCTTTTTGAGCTCCAAATGGACGAAAGTGATATGACTGCGGTCAAGAGCATCCAGACTTAAGCCCTCTTCATCGGCCTGCATCTGCACTTCATCTACAATGGATGATATGGCATCAAAACTGGTCTTCAAAATATTGGAATCACTTAAAACTGCCTTGAACATGTACATCCTCCTTAATTACTTTTTATCCTTCTCCTCTATATTATCCTTTTGTTTGTCTTTCTTATCTTTTGAGTTATCCTTGGAATCAGAGTCTTCAGCCACTTCCAGTTCACTGTGTATGCTTTTTAGGAAACTTCCCTCCAAAAGTCGGCTGGCAAAGATACCTGCGATAATCAAGACCCCCATCAATATTAAAAATGCAGAGATCACTGCTCTTTCACCAAATATCACATTATCTGCCACCCGTATTGTGGAGCCAAGTAGGTATACTATTCCAGCTATGATGAAAACCGTGCCTATTACCGCTCCACCAATTCTGATGGCCTGTTCTTTATTGGACCTGAGCTTCCGGTAAAAGTTGAATTTCATGAGTTCCTGGCTGAAATGGAATTCATGTGACTCTGAATCCTTAATATTTTTTTCTTTATTCTCTCTTTTCCCCTGAGGTTTTTGATCACTTGGAGACGAAACATGGGCAGAAGATTTCGGACTAATATCACCCCCTGCCAAAAAGTCTCTGAAACGCCGTTTTTCACTTTTATCATTAGAAGTGTTATTCTGACTAGTTTTAGGCTCCTGAGACTCATTAAACTCATCTGATCCAGTGGGTGCATCAGATTCATTAGCTGAGGAGGAGATTTGAGATACCTTAGATTGGTCAATTTCAGAGATTTCCTGGTTTTGACTTCCCTTTTTGGGTTCTCCTTCCAATTTAAACATCTCCAATTCAATAAGATTTAATCGTACTCTCTCCAAGTTTGTCCACACTTTGTGCATCTTAAAAACCTGGTTTCAGATTCATCAGCCCTTCTGGTTTGTTGTAACCACCAAAATGCCTCTCGATTGCCGCATTTAGGGCATAATGCCTTAGTGGTGGGCAGGGTCTTAATATCATCCCCAGTTACTATTACATTCTCCTTGGGGGCTACTTTCTCGGAAACCTCATACTCACTTAGAGATTCTTTAGTTATCTTTTTTTGGTAACCGCATGAACATTCAAAACAGTCACCTTTAGGGAACAGTACTGTCCCACATTTAGGGCAAAACTTCATTTAAATCCTCCTAATAAGATTTAACATAATATATAACTTTAATTCATTTAATCCTATTATTTACATGTTTAACTTATGATTTTGGAAATTTGTTAGTTAGTGATGATCATTAATACAGACTCGTTTATTATGATTTTAGTATTATAATTTAATTTTTCCCCTTTTATGAAATTCTTTTTATCGCATCTTTTAATATTTTATTATGATCAAAGGCTAAATTCATCTCCATAGCCTCATTAACAGTGAAGCATGCAACTTCAGTTGCGTCAGTATCTGCTTTAAGCATACCTTCAGTTTTAATGGCCAGGAAACATACCGTAACCAAGTGCCCCCTGGGATCCCTTGCAGGATCCGAATAAACTCCCAATAAATCTTGAATTTCGATTTTTGCACCTGTTTCTTCCTTAACTTCCCTTATAACTGCTTCCTCAACTGTTTCACCATATTCAACGAAACCGCCAGGTAAAGCCCATGAACCTTTATAAGGAGAGTTTTTACGCTTTATGAATATTATTTTCCCCTTAATGGTATTTATTACTGCATCAACAGTTAATAGAGGATGTTTATATCTTGTAATAGATATGCACGCACCTTCATTGTTAAGATTGTCCTGCCAGTTGTGTGTTGGAGAAATGCATGTTTATGCCCATCCAGAAATCTTGTATTAAGCATTTCCTTTGGATTCCCCAGTAATTACACCAGCAGCTATAATATGTGCTGCCCTAATGGGTTCGGGTATTGCACTCCGGGTTGCAGAAAGTTTCACGATCTCACGAGCATCTTCCGGACTGATACCACACAGCTGCATGTAGATAAACTCCTGGTTGGCATGAACTTTATAGATCTCCCCGGCATCAAGAATATGATTCCAACGTTCTTCCCAATCTGGAAATTTTTTCAAAGCTTTTTTTATACGTGGTAAGTCAGGATATTTACGCATGATAACTATAACTGGTACTTCTGTTTCATGGAATATCTTCTGGATATTAACCACGTTAAATCCACCTAGGGTGATGCCATCTAACATCATTACCCCTAGCTGTTCCAGATGCCGGGAGCCATTAACCATACGAATTAAAGATGTAGTGGCATCAGTGCCATCCACCGTTATATGGGTGCGAAGAACCCCATCCAGCCATTTTCCTGCCCGGAAGAGAGTTCCAATAACCATGACTTGTTCCCGGCTGTGGGGAACAAATGGAGCATCGTCCAAACCCAGAATTCTTATTTCTGGTTTGATGTTTCTGAATTTCTTGATGTTTTTCAAGATTTCCAGATCACTTCTTTTTTTTGGTGGTTTTCTTGGTGGTTTTTTTAGCAGTTTTTTTGGTCTGCTTTTTGGCTTTCTTTCCTTTAGTTTTTCCATCACCATCAGATTCTATGAGCTCTTTAAATTCATCACATCTGGATTTAAGAGTTTCAGCAGCGTTTTTTAGGGATTTTTTAGGATTTTTAGCCCTTATGTAGAGCTTTGGCTCCCCGATAATAGGGTGATCTATTACATATGCTGCTGCTTCCACATCCTTATCTTCCATAAGGGCCTTTCGCAGAGCATTACAGAGCGTGTGGGTCTCTCCTGTTATTTCTATCTCTAATTCATTCCTTTTGTCAGTTATAATCTTCATTTTATCCCCCGTAATTTGAAGAGATATTTCTAGTCTCTTTTCTACCGCAGTTAGGGCATTTAACTTCTTTTTTACCAATCTTTTTCATGAAATGTCGGCAGTTGGTACACATGGCCTTTAAAACGCCCAGTTCATTTTCAGCAGTGGTGAGATCAGCGTTGTCCACTCCCATTACCTTAGTGACTCGGGCCTGTATAAGATCTCCAATATGGAAATCATCAGTGAGTTTGTCCACGTATCCCTTTCTTGCCTGAGAAATGTGTATGGCGCCCAGGAAAGTGATGGGTAGACTTCTTTTACTGTCTTTAATTCCATCTACATCTACTAGTGCTCTTTGTCCTCTAACTTCTCTTATCTGCCCTAAAACTACGTCCCCTTTTTTTAATATTACAGGGGATTTGGTTTTGGGAATTATGGATATTTTTTTGTTTTCCTGATCTATGGTTACTGTTCCCGCCACCAGGGACCTGATTTCACCATGGTCGTCATAGGTCCATTCAGACGGGAGAAACTCCTCAGTGACTCCTAAAGCGTCACCAGGAAGAACGAAATCTCCGTTTTTTGCTTTCATCTAATTCACCTCATTTTAAAAAACAAGCGTACTCTAATTATTCACATGCTTTGCTTTCAATGATATATTCATAATTACGATTGAATACTTATTTTACCATGAAAACACTTGAAAACCTTTATTCATAACTATAACATTGATTAATGAATTTTTAAGCGTTCCAGACGAATTTATAAAATTTTAATGATTTATAATGTAGTGTATGATATGATATAATTCTAATTGAATTCATGATGAGTTTATTATGATTCTAAATTTTTGAATAATATCTGATAAAAATCAGATTTATGAATTATGTGATGATCAATGAATGCGATAAATTATACTGTGAGATTAAATCAGTGTGAACAATAATTTTTTTATGTTTATGAAATTAAAATGTGATTGTAATGGTTATTATTCCAATATCGAAATCATCTAACCGAAGAAAGATAGGTGATAATATTTTCTTATATATTTACATTATTAATATTTGTTGAATACTGTGTTTAGCTTATGAATTAATAATTATATGACCTTAGTATTTAATCTCATCCATCTCGTAATCTTCCCATTCTCTCCTCCCCAGAACAATCTCCAGTTCCTGAGGAGTTAAAAGAGGTTTTTTATACATTTTAGAATCATCAATAGCTATTCTAGGGCAAGCAGTTACTATAAATGCATCTAAGTCCATGTATGGCAGTAAACTGGGAGGGTTTATTTCATTCATGAATATAAGATAAGCTTCTTTACCTTCATTATATATCATCTTCTTTAAATCTTTTGCCAGCTCCCAACGGCACTGACCCTCCTTGGAGGAGATGAGTATTCCGAATTTATTAGCCTCTTTAGCCCGGGTTATGCGGGCGAATCTTATTCTGAGAATTCTGTCGGTGAATTCATCAATATTTCGTGCCTGGTTAAGGTAGGGGTCGGCTATGATTACTGGTTTTTGGGTGGAGAGTTTTATTCCCAGTGGGTGGAAGTTGCCACTACCCATATAAAGAAACGCATCCACTGGCAGATCCTGAACTGATGAAAAATTACATCCCAATACTTGGCCCGGTAGTGTACCGACACCAGCCTTCATGAGAACTTCCAAGCCATTTTCCTCCAGGAAATGGGCCGCGTCCTCTAAAAAATGCAGATGCTGAGTGGTGGTCACCAGACCAATTTTCTTCTTTCCCTCCAGAAACTTCAGAGCTTCTTTCAAAATCTCCATGGACTCCAATTGATAATGGGCTTCAACAAAAAGTGTGGGAACTTTATAATCAATGGGGAGGGGCGTATGTCCAAAATGTACCAGTAAGTCCACCATACCTTCCATCACATTATCCGAGAGATCACATGCCCCATAACAGGGATCACCCGATATTAAAACCATAGCCCCGGTTTCATCTTCTATTTTGTGGGCTAATTCAGTTGCATGAACTTTAAGACCTTCAGGGAATTGTAAACCAACAATTTTGGCCCCTTGTTCCCTGATTTTATTCAGTATCTGGTGGATGTTGAATTGATAATTAGTCATAATACCCTTGAATTATCCGGTTAAATTTTAATTTTATCCTCTAAATACATTTTTAGATTAATATTTTTTTATGAGTATTGATTATTCCTTTTTAAATTAGTTTCTTCCAAATTAATACTTAAATTAATCTAAAATCTTCATCCAAACTCTTATTAGATTAATCCTGTTGACCTGCAGTGATTTTTTCCACCACCACTTTACCCTGGATGACATTGGCCCGTACCAGGGTGTTAACCTTAATTCCAGTTTCGTTCTCCACGAATTTTCGACCGTCACCCTTTTCGATGATGGCCATTACATCCACGATCTCTGTGTCTATGCGTTTGAGGGCTTTGATCACCGCAGTCATGGTCCCCCCGGTGCTGACTACGTCATCCACCAGGAAAACACGATCGCCCTTGCTTAGGCCGTTGACGTATAATTCACCTTCACTGTATCCTGTTGTTTGGTGTACTGCAATTTCTCCTTCCAATCCATAGGAACGTTTTCTTACCACCACAAAGGGAATGTTGGTGAGGAGGGAGATGGCTGTTGCCAGGTGGATGCCCATGGCTTCCACACAGACAATTATATCCACATCCATGTTTCCAAATTGGGAAGCCGCTTCTGCTACTTCTTGCAGGAGTTCAGCTTCAACCAGAGGCACTCCATCGGTTATGGGATGTACAAAATAATCGTATTCGCCTTTTTTCACGACTGGGGCTTCAACAAGACTTTTAACTAGCTTTTCCAGCATTAGATCACCTTGATTAAGAGATTATATAATGGGACTTCACCTACTGGGGCTTTACCCAAAAGAATAGGTTGAGATAACCCATTGTTTTAGTGCATGTATTAATTATAATATATCATGTTCCCTGATTATTTTTAGTATATTAATATAATAACTCTATGAATTGGCATGGTTTAAGTACGGTGTGATGAGAATACCCAATCCAAAATTATTTTATGAGAATTTCTATAAACCTTTTTGATTTTTTGGTTTTAATGTTTTGTGGATGGTTTTTTATCATGTTTGGTGGGTGTTTATGGAATTTACGATATTTTTATATCGTATTAGGAGTATAAGAATATTATGAAGTCGTTTGATGATTATCTCTTGAACAAGGAGTATGCTCGTGTTGAACGGTTGGGTGATAAGTTGGCTGAAGTTGAACCTTTGATTGATTGGGAGATTTTCAGGCCGATCATCAGGGAAATGTATGATAATCGAACAGAACGTGGTGGTAGGCCCAACAATGATGAAGTAGTCATGATTAAAATGTTGGTTTTACAATCATGGTACGGTTTATCTGATCCAGAACTTGAAAGGCAGGCCACGGACCGTATTTCTTTCAGAAAGTTCTTAGGATTTCCAGATGATATACCAGACCGTGCAACGGTCTGGTCTTTTAGAGAAAGATTGAGTCATACTGGTAAAGACAAGGAAATATGGGAAGAATTACAACGACAAATTAACAGTAAAGGTTTAAAGGTTAAAGAAGGCGTTATTCAGGATGCAACATTTATAACAGCTGATCCAGGTCATAAAAAGGTTGACGAACCACGTGGACCTCGTGCTAAAACTCGCCGCAGCAAAGATGGAACCTGGTCCAAAAAAGGCAAAAAATCCAGTTTCGGATACAAACTACACACAAAAATGGACATGGAATATGAATTGATACGTGAACTCGAAACAACAACTGCTAAAGTGCATGATAGTCAAATTGACTTATCCCAACAAGGTGAAATCATGTATCGTGACCGTGGATACTTTGGAGGGCAATGCAAAGGACACAACGCCACCATGAACCGCGCAACACGCGGCCATCCACTAAAAATACATGACAAAATGAGAAATAAAAGAATATCACGCAAAAGATCACCAGGAGAACGCCCATACGCCGTAATCAAAACCATATTCCACTCCGGACACACACGACTCACAAACATCCTCCGAAACCACACACGAAACATATTCAACTGCTTCAGCTACAACCTACTACAACTAAACACCCTAACCTACAAATCAGACAAACTAGCGAACGCTATCATCAAATAACCCACAATAATCATAAAAAAAATACAACAATACACAAAACTAACCAAAAAACCAAAAGAAAACCTCAAAAAAACCAATACAAAATAAAAACTTAAACTAAAAAACAAAGTAAATAGAAATTATCTTATATAATATTAAATTTAGATGAGTAAACAAGTAGAATTTTTTATTAGAAATTTTAATAATATATAAATATTAGAGGTAGCTTACTGATTTTTCGCTGAATGGAAAAAAGCTTACCTCCTGAATCAAACACGTCAAAAATAGTTTAACCTGTAAATTAAATTGATTGGGATAAAGACCTGGTGATGAGATCATGTTAGGTAACCTGGGTAAAAATCTGACCAAAACCATGAAGAAATTGGCCGGAATGACCATTATCGATGAGGAAGTGGTTAAAGAGGTCATTAAAGACATTCAAAGGGCTTTGATCCAGTCTGATGTTAACATAAAGCTGGTTCTGAATCTATCCAAAACTATAGAAGATAGGGCATTGAATGAAGAACCCCCTAAAGGAGTTACCGCCAAGGAACACGTTATTAAAATCGTTTACGATGAATTGGTCCATCTTTTGGGAGATAAAGCAAAAGAAGTTGAGATTGATAAGAAACCCTACAAAATACTCTTCGTGGGATTGCAGGGAAGTGGTAAAACCACTACCATTGGAAAAATGGGGCGATACTTACAGAAGAAGGGTTTCAATCCCGCTATAATCTGTACCGATACCTGGAGGCCTGCAGCCTACGAACAGCTGCGCCAGCTTACGGAGAGCCTGAACTTATCCCTTTACGGAGACCCTGATAACCAAGATGCTCTTGACCTGGCTAGAAAAGGTTTAAATGAGTTCAAAAAGCAGGATCTTATAATTGTGGATACTGCCGGACGCCATAAGGAGGAAAAAGATCTCCTGGACGAAATGGAACAGATTTCGGCAGTAGTAGAGCCAGATGAAGTTATGCTGGTCATTGATGGTACTATTGGGCAACAAGCCAGAGAACAGGCCCTTGCTTTTAGTAAAACCACCAAAATTGGATCCATTGTAATCACTAAACTGGATGGGTCAGCCAAGGGGGGAGGTGCCCTGTCAGCAGTGTCGGAGATTGGAGCACCCATCAAGTTCATTGGAACTGGTGAAAAGATAGAGGACCTGGAAGCCTTCGACCCTGAACGGTTCATATCCAGATTACTGGGAATGGGAGATATTAAAAGTCTCATTGAACGTGCTGAGGAAATTGCCGAAGAAGACGTGGATGCTGAAGCCATGGACGCCATGCTCAGTGGTAAATTCACCCTGAAGGACATGTACAGTCAGTTTGAGATGATGAACAAAATGGGGCCCATGCAGCAGGTGATGAACCTGTTACCTGGTATGGGGAATAAACTACCCAAAAACGCTTCCCAGGTAACTGAGGAAAAGCTGGGCAAGTATAAAATCTTGATGGACTCCATGACTGAAGAGGAACTCGCCCATCCTGAAATCATTAAGCAATCCCGGGTTAAAAGAATAGCCCGAGGGGCGGGAATGCGTAACGAGGATGTTAAAGAACTCCTGAAATATTATCAAGTTACCAAAAAAGCCATTAAAGGCTTCGGAAAACGTAAGATGAATGGGCCACTGGGCCAGATGATGCGCCAGATGATGCGGTGACCTACTGCCAACTTTTTTTTAAGTTGTAAACTGCATTAAGGTGACTAAATTCCTTTTATGAATTTAAGAACATCCCTTAAATCCATTAATCATGATAATGTATATCCAGTAAAATCTAATTTATATCAGGACAGAAGACCATGAATAAAATTAAAGAACAAACCCAGAAAATAATTGAAATCAGCGAAGGGAACATTTGCAATCGTTGTCTGGGTAGGAATTTTTATCCCCAGCTTTCAGGTAATGACAATCAAGAACGGGGAATCTATGTTAAGGATGTTCTCGAAATTGTCACTACAGTTCCGGATGAGAGTGAAACTTGCTATGTATGTGGAGATATTTTTTTAAACTTGGGAGATGCCCTTGAAAAAATAATCAACACAATCCATGATTCCAAAGTTGAATTTAAAACCTTTCTGGTAGGTTGCCGCCTTCCCCGGGAAATTCTGGAAAAAGAGAGAAAAATACAGGAAGAAATTGGAAACACCAGTGACAGTATCAAGAAAGAAATTAACCGGGAGTTGGGTAAAGAATTAGAACACCGCCTGGAACGGGAAGTGGATTTTGACAACCCCCACTTGGTGATTATGATGGACTTTACCCGTGACCGGGTGGAGCTTCAGATGAATCCATTGTTCATTGAGGGCAGATACCGCAAGCTTCTAAGGGGTATCCCCCAGACCAGATGGCCCTGCCGAAAATGCAGGGGAAAGGGATGTGAGAGATGCGATTTCACCGGTAAAATGTACCCCGAATCTGTTGAAGAATTAATAGCCGAAAAGGTTTTAGATGCAACTGAAGGTCATGAATCTCGATTTCACGGTGCTGGAAGGGAAGACGTGGATGTTAGGATGTTAGGCAGAGGGAGGCCATTTGTACTGGAGATAAAGGAGCCCAGAGTACGTGAATTAAAACTGGAAGAACTGACATCCCAAATAAATCAGGAATGCCAGGGTAAAGTAGAAGTTCTTGATTTAAAAATGGTGAATAAAGATCGCAGAAGTGGAATTAAAGCATCATCAACCGAAACCTACAAAACCTACCGTGCCCTGGTAGAACTGGAAGAAACGGTTGATGAAGATAAATTGAATGATTTAAATTCCCTTAATATAATCAAACAACGGACTCCTATTCGAGTTTCCCATAGGAGAGCTGATAAGATCCGTACACGAGAAGTGAAGGAAATTCAAGTTAAACTATTGGATTCAAACCACTTTGAATTGATTGTGAATTGTGAAGGTGGATTGTATATTAAAGAACTTATATCCAGTGATGAAAATCGAACCCGGCCCAGTGTGACATCCTTACTGGGCATATCTGCCAAGTGTATCGAGTTGGATGTGTTAGAGGTTAACATTTAAATGGATGGAAGGATAGTTTTATAAACTCAGTTACATCATAAATAATTTTAATCGATTTCACGGAGCCAATGACCATTGGAGGATTCATACGAATTTTATCTTAAATTAAAGGTTAAGCTCTATGAGAGATAACATCATAAAATTAACAACCATACTAGCTTATGTTTCATTAAAAGCTAACTAAATGGTCAAGTAACTCTATTGGAGTAATAAAGCTTCAAAAACAGCGAAATTGTAAGTAAATTTAATAACTAAATTTAATAGCCCATTTCTAACTGAAGTGGAGGTTTTGAAAATGACTCAGAGATCAAGAGGTTTTAGAAGTAAAACAAGGTACAAGCTTAAAAAGACTTTAAGAACAGGGAGAAGCAATCCCATAACCAAAAAGATACAGACCTTCCAGGAAGACGATCTGGTTCACATAATAATCGACCCCAGCGTTCACAAAGGCCAACCTCACCCACGTTTCCATGGTAAAACTGGTAAAGTGGCTGAAAAAAGAGGCCGAGCTTACATAGTAGCAATTAATGATGGGAATAAAGCTAAAAAACTGATTATTCGACCTGAACACCTGAAAATACAGGAGTGATGGGGATGATTGGTAAAAGAGTCATTGAGACCGACCCAATACCTCTAGTGCAAGTCAAACCAATGCTGGAAGAGCGAGAGGAAGTTCATGAACTTAATTATGAACAGAACCTGGCCCTGGATCATGTTACCAAATTCGCTAAAATATCAGTGGAGAATGCAGAGAAGCTGGTTGGTGAACTGGAAGAGATTATCAAAAAGACCCAGGCGATTAAGATAGCAGATGTCATGCCGGAAGATATGGATGACATGAGACTGATTTTTGCCAAGGAAAGGGGATCTCATAAAAAGGAAGAAATGGAAAAAATACTGAAAATTGTTGATAAATACCGGGAAAACAAGGAATAAGCTTTTAAAGCTCATTTTTCAGGTGACAATTTTTTAAATATTTTTATGGGAACCTTTTAAGCATCGGCTTGAACTTAGATTTGTTAGCGAACAAATTAGTTAAATAATTATATCATCAGGGTGGTTAAATGGAGGATTATGCTATTATTTTGGACTATCTGCCTCTTGGTTATGTTAAAGCAGGATCAAATTCCTATAAACGTAAACCTGTGGCTCAGGCAATTGGTACAGAAGAATTCACCCTGCTGGAGCTAACACCCAAAGAAAGTGAAAACCTGGACATCCATGAAAAGGTTTACATCGGGGCAGGCAAAAGAGACAAAATTGCCAGGGTCAACCGCAGACTACCCTTCAATAAAATGACATCAACAGCTAAAATAGAGCTTAATTACGTTATTGAGGAAATTATAAAGGCAAAAGAAGATAAGTTTATAGAATTCTTCAATGAAGCCGGCCCCATTTCAACTAGACTGCACCAGATTGAACTTTTACCAGGTGTTGGTAAAAAGCATATGTGGGATATCATTGAGGCTCGGAAGGAAGCACCTTTCCAAAATTTTGCCGATGTTAAAGAACGAGTTCCCATGCTATCTGACCCTGTGAAACTCATTGCCAAACGAATTCACCTGGAACTGGAAGCAGCAGAAGATAGGAAGGGTAAAAAGAAATACATCCTCTTTACCAGACCCCCTAAACGGAAATTCCAAAACTAATATTCTTTTTAAACCAAAGGATAACGATCAAGGAAATGTTGGCCCAAGAAACCTCCCAACTGTTAAAAAAGCACCAGATAAGGTTAAATCGGAGGAAAGGCCAAAATTACCTTATCAATAACCATATTTTATCCAGGATTGTTGAAAATGCCAACATCAGTGATTCAGACGTGGTACTGGAGATCGGAGCTGGTATCGGCACTTTAACCATCCCCCTTGCTAGAAAAGCTGCTAAAGTGGTTGCCTTTGAGCAGGATAAACGGATTATTCACCTTCTCCAAGAAAGACTCCAGGAACTGGAAATATACAATGTAGAGGTCGTGGAGGGTGATGCCACCAAGATGGAGTTTCCCTATTTTAACAAAGTAGTATCCAACCTACCTTACCAGATATCCTCACCCATAACCTTCAAACTCCTTAAATATGACTTTGATTATGCTATTTTAATGTATCAACTGGAATTTGCCCAGAGAATGGTAGCCCAACCAGGGACATCCAATTATTCCCGTCTGTCGGTGATGATGCACCTGTGTACCCACACCGAACTTCTTTTCAAGGTCCCCCCCAATGCTTTCTTACCCCCACCCAGAATTTCCTCCGCAGTAATCAAGTTAACACCCCGAAAGAATCCCCAAGTTGAGGAATTCTTCATTAAAACCTGCCGTGCATTATTCCAGCATAAAAAAAAGAAATCAGGTAAGGCATTACTGCAATCTTTCCATGAAATATCCAGTTCGAACCTGGAAAAGCGCGAGATCAGAGATATTATCTCAAAAATAGACAACAAACTCACTGAGAAAAGGGTTTTTAAGCTGGAGGGGGAAGAAATTTTAATTATTTCCAACGAACTAAAAGATTTAATGAATAATCCAAGTTAGGATTAATTAGTAACCTAAGTTAGGATTAAATAATAATCTAAGTAGGGAGATAAATAATGAAAAAAACTGATGAGATGGAAAAAATTGGGAAAAACCCTTTCCAAATATTTCAGGATGAATTTCCAGAATTAGCCGGACGTTTCAATGACCTGGTGGATGCACAGCGTTCCCTTAAGGGAATGGATCCTAAAACCAAACAGCTGGTGAATATTGCCATCCAAACCGCTAATCGCAACCCCATGGGAGTGAAAATGCACTCGTTTATGGCTAAAAAACAGGGAGCATCTCGAGATGAGATTTTAGGGGCGGTGGTGCTTAACCTACATCTTTCAGGTTTGTCAAATGTGCTTGATTGCCTTCCATCAGCTCTGGAAGGTTTGGAATCTGTTGAAGATTGAGATTAGTTAATTAATGAATAAGCCCCAAAAAAAGGTGGGAATGCAAAAATAAATAACCACTTTCATTATTTATCTGTTATATACTTTGAACTGTATCAACTGAAAAAAGGAACCTGTTATGTTAGATTACAAGGGAATTCACTACGAAAACTATCCTGAAGTTTACGAACCTGCAGAAGATACTTTTTTATTTGCTGAAAATCTTCAGGTGGGAAGAAGGGACCGCGTCCTGGAGATTGGGACTGGGACCGGGATCATTGCCATTATTGTCTCCAGAAAGTGTAGTACAGTGATTGCCACTGATATTAACCCCCAGGCAATAGATTGTACTGCTAAAAATATCATCGCCAATAAGGCTTACAATGTGGAATTAAGAAAGGGTGACTTGTTTGAACCAGTGCCGGATGAAAAATTCGATCTGATCCTTTTCAACACACCATACCTCCCCACTTCAGAGGAAGAACGATTTGATGATGAACTGGATGCGGCCTGGGATGGTGGTGAGGATGGTCGTAAGGTAATAGACCGATTTTTAAGTGATGTGAAGGGCCATCTTAATCCAGGTGGAAGGGTTCAACTAGTACAGTCATCACTTTCAGACATCAATGAAACTATTGAAAAATTAGAGGATATGGGCATGGATGCATCGGTCACTGCCCGGGAGAACTGTTTTTTTGAAGAGGTGGTAGTTATAACTGGAGTTATGGCAAATTTCTCTTGATTTAACATTTTTTTTTATTTTTATTTTCATAGAGATCTTAAAGATTAAAAGATCGCTTATTAAATTACCCTCACTTTTTTCCCATTAAGATCATAACATTTATAAAATACTTATAACTGATATCACTTCATACTTTATGTTATTCAAATAGTATTTTATAAGGAGTCTTACTGGAAACTGAGAAATAATAATAAAATGGGGGCGGAGTAGTGAAAACAGAACAATTCTATCTAATTTTTGGCATCATCTTCCTATTTACACTTTTTACACTCCCTACAACCCATGCATCAAGTTTAGAGCAAAATTACACTTATGATTCTGATTTTGAAAAAGGAACCCTGGTTAACCTAGAACTCAACCCAAACCATGACCAGTTACAACTCACCAACAAATCCCAATCATCTTTCTCATTCATATGGGTCCCCAATAGCAACGAAGGCACAGTATCCAAAGTAGATACTGTAACTGGACAGGAAGTGGCCCGGTACCGCACCGGCCCCCAGAACAATGGTAACCCCTCCCGAACTACCGTGGATCTGGACGGTAGCTGCTGGCTGGGAAACCGACAAACCGGCACTGCAGTTAAAATTGGCCTCCTGGAAAATGGAGGATACATCGACCGCAACCATAATGGAATAATCGAAACATCCCGGGATCTCAACGGGGACGGAGTAATAACCGGTAGTGAGCTCCTCTTATGGGGGCAGGACGAATGCCTGTTATGGGAGGTGGTACTCATCCCTGGCCACGAGGGCACCTACACCCCTGGAGATTACACCGGACCCTACGCCAACGATAACAACAATCCAGGACCTCGAGGTGTGGCAGTAGACTCCCAAAACAATGTCTGGTTTGGATGCTATGGAACTGGCAAATACTACTATGTCAATGGCACCACTGGGATAATTATAAAAACCTTGGATATTTCATCTACTGGACACACACCCTACGGGGCAATAATAGATCAAAACGGAATACTATGGTCTTCAGGGAGTTCAGGGAACAATGTGGTATGGATCGACCCGTCCAATGACAGCTTCGGACGTGTGAACGTTCCCCATATTGCCTATGGTCTGGGAATTGACAGGAATAATCATCTTTTCGTTTCTGGATGGACTAGCCGAGCTTTTTCAAGGATCAACACCTTAACTAAAACCATTGAATGGACCAAAGCCTGCCGAACCAATTCCAGGGGATTGGTGATCACTGATGATGGTGATGTGTGGATTGCCTCTTATGATCCTTACTTTGGATGGGACATTTGGGCTACCGGTTATGTTAGCCGTTATTCTAATAACGGAGAACTTAAAGCAACTATACAATTAGGGCCTGCTAATAAAGGACATATTATCACTGGAGTGTCAGTTGATAATTCCGGGAAGATATGGGCTGTTGACAATGGTAGTGAAAATATCTACCGCATTGATCCGGCTATTAATCTGCCAGATCTCACTAAAGCACTTCCTGGAACCCGCCATTATGGTTATAGTGACATGACCGGAACCGTTTCCCAGAGCATCACCACCCAGAAAGGTAGCTGGACAGTGATCCATGACTCTCAAACCCCATACACACCATGGGGGCCTTTAATCTGGAATAGCTACGAACCTAACAGCACCAAAATCACAGTAAGGGTAAAAAGTTCCAATGATGGGATGAACTGGTCACCATGGGAAACTGTTAACAATAACTCACCACTGCAAAACACGCCACCCGGCAGATATTTAGTGGTTGAAACTACCCTGCAAAGATTTCAGGGAAGTATCTCACCCATCCTTTACGATCTTGCAGTCAAAGCACTGGTGGCTGACCTATCTGTACAAGTTGATGGAGCTTCTGAAGTTATTGCTGGAGAACAAAAAACTTACCAGGTCACCATAGAAAACCAGGGCCCATACCAATCCACCAACACTATATTCATTGGTGATGTACCATTAAAAAATCCAGAATACTCCATAGACAACGGAACATTCTGGAAAACCTGGACTGGAACGTTACAACTGGAAAACCTGGATAAAAATGATTTTAAAAGCTTCTTACTAAGGGGTTTAGTGCCTTCCTGGGCCAGTGGCACATTACAATTCACTGGAAGAATCTCCTCAGACACCCAAGACATCAACCTCACCAATAACATTTACCACCACTTCACAGTTGTGGACACAGAGTGTGACCTTTCTGTAGGTGTTACTGATTACCCAGACCCTGCCAATCCCGGGGAACAACTCACCTATCAAGTAAACATTCAGAATAGTGGCCATTCCACCGCCCGTAACGTTAATCTCACTGGCAACTTTCCATTACAAAACCTGGAATATTCAGTAGATGAGGGTAGTAACTGGAATTCATGGACTGGCCCTTTGAGTCTGGGAACAATACACCCCCATAGTTTAAAATCAGTATTGTTCCGGGGATTGATACCCTCCTCTGCCACTGACATTTTAAACTGCACAGTTCAGGTGGAAAGTAGCACCGCCGATACCAACCATACTAATAACATCTGCAACCAATCCACCACCATTATAAGTGTTTCAAACCTCTCAGTTAGCATGACTGAAATCCCGGAAACTGTGGCTGGAGATACAATCACCACCACCATAACTGTGTCTAATGATGGACCATCAGACGCACCGAATGTTACAGTTTCACTGAAATCCATCCTGGAATCACTGGAACAGTTAATCAATGGCAACTGGCTCCCCATGGTAGGTTTATTAGGTTTGGGAACCATTCCTGCAGGAGAAAGTCGAAGCATTCAGGTGAGAGGAACCATACCCTCCTCCCTGGAAGGGGCCTTGAACATCATAGCCCGGGTAAATGGAAGTAACTCAGATTACACCAGTGTTCTTTTATTAACTAACTCCACACAACTCCAGGTGAATATGGAAACACCCCCCAGTGTCCAGGCAGGGCATAATTTAACCTTTAAAGTAAATGTTAGAAATCCCGGGCCTTCTACCCCTGAGATGGTAATTCTCACTGGAACGTTCCCCCTAATTAACCCCCAGTTTTCCATGGATGATGGAGTAACCTGGAATCCCTGGAGGGGGATGGTGGAACTAGGCAAGATGGATGTCAATGAATCTGTACAAATCATTTTCCAGGGAGAAATACCATCATCCCTTAATGGTACCCTGAATCTAACCACCTCCCTACTAATACCAGGCAGGGACCCGCAGAAACTCACCGGCACTCCTATTGGTCTGGAGAAAATTGCGGATCTTAAGATCACCCTCACCATCAACAAGCCCCATCCCTATGTGGAGGAGGATTTCCAGGTTAAAATCAGGGTGGAAAACCAGGGTCCAGGTGACAGCAGCCAGGCCCGGGTGGAATATGAACTCCCACCAGGCATGGAGATAATTGGAAACCACATCTACGATGGAAATGGGAATGTGTGGATCCTGGGAGACATACCCCGGGGAGGAATAGTCACCCTGATTTTAAAGGCACGTTCTCATAGTTTAAATGTTCTGCAGCCTGCGGCTGTGGCTTATGGCATGGAATACGATCCAAACCTCCTTAACAATCGAGATTCATCATCACTCCTGGCTTATTTAGTACCATCAAGCCCTATCCTACACCCAGTTAATGCAGCCACTTCCTCCGGTGTTAGGGGACGGGAGGGAGATCCTAAGACCGTGCCTATGCAAAAAACAGGGCTAGCCTTTAATTTCACCACTTTTCTGATCTTTGTGGTTTTTGTGGGAGTTTCCCTCCGTAACAACAAGTATGCGAAGAATAAAAAGTTATTCCTTATTGCCACCCTATTTTTGGCCCTGGCAGCATCCGGTGCAGCATTTGCAGACACACCACCAGACACTGCAGATTTAAACCCGGAAAGAGTTAAATCCGGCGATGTGATCACAATTGAAGCCAATCCCACCCCATCCACCACCAAAGTAAAAGTTTACCTCCAAGATGAGACTTACGACATGGGGAAAGAATCTGACAACATCTGGCAATATAAATATGTAACTCCACAGGTGGCTGATGGTAATTATCCGGTTTTAATCACTGCCTGGAACACCTCTGGAGGTCAAAGACAGTTCCAACTCAACTACACACTTGATAACACTCCACCTCTAATGGAAGCCACCCTCAACACCAACCAGGTCAGATCCGGAGACAAGATCACCATAAAAGTAGAATCAGACCAGGATACATCTATGATCCAGGCACTATTTAGAGGGGAAACTCTGAATCTGGCTAAACAAATTGATGGAACGTGGAACCTGGAATATATTATACCAGAATCCACACCAGATGGTTTATACACCCTCATAATCACAGGAAAGGATAATCTTGGTAACACTGCCACCAATTACCTTCCCTTAACCCTTGATAACACCCCCACCATTCCTCCCAGTACATCCACCTTAACGGGTAAAGTCACCCCAGACATCACCAGATCCGGACAAAATATAACCATTGACGCCTTTACTGGGCCTGAAACCATCACCCTGGATACGGTGATAATGGATGTGACCCATCAACTCACTAAACAAGCAGATGAAACCTGGAAACTTATCTATGCCATTCCAGATGCCCCTGACGGAAGTTATCCAGTACTGCTCACCGCCACTGATAACAATGGCACACAGAAAAACACCACACTTTCCCTAACCATTGATAACACCCCACCACAAATAGACGCCACCTTAACCCCCGAACTGGTGCGTACTGGTAATATAATCACCATAATCGCCACCACCAGTTCTGATGCAGAGAAGGTAACAGTAACCATATTAGGGGAAACCCTGAAACTCAAAAAACAATCCCCCAATACCTGGATGCTCAGATACGCAGTACCAACTGCAACCGATGGATTACACAACATCCATATCACCGCCACTGACAAAGCAGGTAACCAGGCACCAAACACTCTCAGCTTCACAGTGGATAACACCCCACCCATACTAAACCCCACATTAAACCAGACACTGGTTAAATCAGGTGATAAGATCACCATAACCACCACCACATCAGACCCGGAAACCCAATCTGTGAAAGCATACATCCAAAATAACACCTACCAACTCACCAAAAAACAAGACAACACCTGGAGCCTGGAATACACCACACCCTTGGTGGGTGATGGGGTCTACTCCATCATACTCATTGCCCGGGACCTGGTGGGTAACACCAACCACACACCACTCACCTTCACAGTAGACTACACACCACCAATCATCAACCCGGAAATCAACCCAGAAGCGGCTAAACCCGGAGAAACAATAAACATAAACGTCCACGCCTCCCCAGACACGCAGAGTGTGGTGGCCATAATCGGTACACAAAGAATCAACCTCACACACAACAATGGAATTTGGACCACAAATTACACCATACCACTAGACGCCACCTTTGACATCCACACCATACGAATAGAAGGAACCGACATGGCAGGAAATGTTGGTAAAAACACTGCCAGTTATGAAGTGCAGGATCCTAACCCTAACCCCGGACCTGGATCTAATCCTGGGTCCGGCCCGGGACCTAGCCCTGGACCTAATCCTGAACCAGGACCAACACCCAGCCCCTTAAACCTAAGCACACAGTTACAACGTGACATAGCCAGAGTCAGACAAGCAGTGCAACAAGGCAGCTTCCAAGACGAAATGAACCGATCATTTATACCTGACTGGACTTTACAACCTCCTGAACCACCTGAACCAACAAAAGAAGAGTTAAACGAATGGGAATCTTTCTTAATTAAATTTGGCGCTGAAACAATTCTATTTGGCGCCACAGCATTAATACCAAACGAATACCTCCGAGAAGTACAAAACGGATTTACGAGAGTCTTTTCTGCTTTTGATGACATATTAAGAAGCTTAGGATTTGGGAAACAAATCAATCAAGTAACTCAATTGATACAAAGATCACATCAAGCCCTAAAAAACCCTGCATTTAATAAATGGCTTAATCGATTGACAGCAGTGATGGATGGTTTAGGTCCAAACGCAGGTATTAAAATCTTAGAAAAATTCTTGGTCAAATGCTTCCCTAGCGCCGCTAAAGAAATCAATATTTTCTTAAACGCATTCTCCATCGTGCAGTTCTGTCTAGATCCATTCGGGACACTAAACGCCATTATTGATGCAGCTATCGCTTTATTTGCAAAAGTAATTCCGGATGTTGAAGATCTTACAAAATTCCTCATCGCCGACCCATTACATTGGATCTAAATAATACATGAATGTCAACCAAAAAAAAGATAAAAAAACATTTAAAGTACTATTAAAACAAAAATGGAAATTAACGAAAATATTAGAGATACTCCATGAGCATTTCTGAAAAACTTGAAAACAAAGCCATTGAAAAAGACCGGCAGATGGGACGTGAAGAGATTGAGAAACTCTTGGCGTTCTTAGAAAACTATGAAACTGAAGGATTAAATGAAGTACTGTCTGAAATACATAGATTGGTAGAATCCAGATATTATAAAAAATTAATGGAAGCTTTTAGAAGTGAAGCTTATGTAAAAGGGAAAGAACCTTTTTCGATAAATGAATTAAATCATGTGCAGATTTTAAAACTTGCTCGAGAAAATTTACACTTTGGTGGGCTGTTTAACACGATTTTTACACCTTCATTAGTGACTGCTAAGCAATTCGTAACCATCTACAGTTTCATGGAGTACACCCACTATCTTAACACTCATAAAACCTCAACCCGTGAAGTTCTTGTAAACCTATATTTCAGCAAACTCGACGAAAGAATAATCTTTGCCCTAAACCATTTTGATGAAGTAGAACTGGAAAAACTGCCCCAACCAAATAAAAAATACTTTAAAAACCTTAAAAAGCTTAAATGGAAGAATAAAAGAACAAAAAAACTCTACAACAAACTTAACGATTTTATGTTTGAAATCAAAAGACTCGTGACTAATTATCCTCGCCTGTCTGAACAATCAGGTTGGATCACAACTTACAGAATAACAGAAGATCTTTTCATCCAAACATTAGCCGGCTGTAATGCAGTAAATGAAGGTAGGCTGCAAATTGAAGATCAAGACGTGGTGATAGCTTACAAAACTCTTTTTAAACTTATTAAAACAGATGTTACTAAATACAAAGCTATTCCTGAGCTTTTACAGAGCATTGATAAATATCAAGAACCTTCTGAATTAGGAAGTTATCTTGTCTGTGACAAATGTGGTGGATACTACCAACTACAACCAGGCGAATCAATAGATGATTTCTCGGATGTGTGTGAGTGCGGTGGCAGATTAGAATACCATAAAAGTCTGGAAAATTGAATAATAAACCCTAAAATCAATCCAGAAGCAGGAAAACCTGGAGAAACAATTAACATAATCGTCCACGCCCCCCCCCCTGACACGCAGAGTGTGGTGGCTATTGTAGGCACACAAAGAATCAACCTCACCCCCACAGACAGAATTTGGACCACCAACTACACCATACCACTTGATACCACTTTTGACATCCACACCATACGAATAGAAGGAACCGACGCCGTGGGAAATGTCGGTAAGAGCATAGCCAGTTACGAAGTGTTGGACCCTAACCCCATACCTTCCTGGTTTGAAGATATGATAAACCCAGATACATCTAACCCTGGAAATATACTAGGTTTAATAACCCAAACTGGATCTGGAAATAATGGAGGCTCCCATAAGCCAGGATCTGGGACAATCGGAGGCAACGACCAACTCTACCGAGACCAAATGTACATCCGAAACACACTAACCTACACACCCACCACCGACCCAAATACCAACACCACTACACACCCACCCAAAATGTCTGAATGGAAAATAGACAACAACATAATCCCTGAAATATTAATAGCAGCAGAATGCTGGCCACTTCCGCAATCGCTGCAAGATTCTTAAATGGAGAAGTACAAGAGCTTAAAAACAGCTTTGAAAAATGGGCTGTGAAACATCTAGGGAATAAAGTGCCAAGTACAGAATCAATGGTTTTATATGTAATTTCTATTGGCATTTTTGCGTTGGACCCCGGGCTTGTGGATGGAATTTTGCTTTTTGTTGGGATGTTTGGGTTTTTCTTCAATTTCATTGCAGCAATAATGTATAGCGGAGCAATGGATATTTTTGGCTATTTTTTAATGGCAGTTGCTATCATTAAGTTAGTCAAAAAATATTGGGGGCTTGATGTTGTACAAATGGCGAGTGATAAGTTAAGTAAATTAAAGGAAATATTTACAAACGAATTTGGCCCAATATTTGATCATCTAAAAGAAATGTTTGGATTAAAATAGAATAAGATGGTATAATGTTTTCGAATAAAGAATCCGACTTTGAAAAGTTGGAAAGGCTTTTCTGGGAGTTTGTAAATAGGTATGGTGAAGAAGGATTTGAGAAAATCCTTTCTAATTTAGACAACCCCAAAAAGTTGGGTTATAGTGAAAAATTAGTCGATAACCATATTTCTACTCCAGTTTGTAGGGCCCCAGAATTTCACAATAATATGAAGAAAACTTTCGCTAGAGGATATACGGATTTTTTAAAATATGTCTATGGAGTAAGACTTAGAACAATGGCTGTGAACACTTTACCTGAAGAAGTGGCAGGCAGAGGTCAGATTATTATTGCCATTATGAATTTGCCACGTGGTTGGCCATTCACTAAATTCACATACGATGAATTCTTATCATTATATTTATTATTAGAGCGTCTTTATTTTGTCCAAATTGAACATAAATTAGGAGTAGAAGACCTTCTGAATATCTATTTTAGTGGTTTAGACGAACGAATTGTGTTCTTTATGGACGAATTTGACATAGTTGACAATGCAAACCTTCCAGAACCCTCTAAAGATTATTTTCAGGTTCTCAAATATGTGAAATATCAAGATGAAACCATTAAACAAATGAAAAGAGATCTGGGTTATTTGATCGGAACTGCAATTAAATATTACGTTGGTAAATTAGGAGGATGGGAAAGAAATGTCTTAAAAACTTTAATCTATTGTTCCGCAGTGTCAGATGGAAGAAAGATCATTATCAGAGAGGATATTATAAGAGGCTATAAAACTTATTTCAAACTTTTGAACACTGATATCACCAAATACAAAGCCCGAGAGGATGTTTTAAACGCTACGAATTATGATAGTTTTAAAGCTAAAATGTCATACTACAATCTAAGATTATTGCATGGAAAAAATCCATAACATGATATAATGTTTGCAAAAAATTCCTCCTATTAGAAATTAGAAAGGCTTTTCTAGGAGTTTGTTAACAATTACGGCAAAGAGATGATATCTAGAACTGAATGCACTATACCAGAATCCACACCAGATAGTTTATACACCATTATAATCACGGGACAGGATGATCTGGGTAACGCGACTACTAATTACCTCTTCTTAACTATTGATAACACCCCCTACCACATCTCCCAGCGCATCCACCTTAACGGGTAAAGTCACCCCAGACATTACCCAGTCCGGAGAAAATATAACCATTGAGGCATTTACTGGACCTGAAACCACCAGCCGGGATGTGGTGATTATGGGTGTGACCTATCAACTCACTAAACAAGCAGATGAAACCTGGAAACTTATCTATGCCATTCCAGATGCCCCTGACGGAAGTTATCCAGTACTGCTCACCGCCACTGATAACAACGGCACACAGAAAAACACCACACTTTCCCTAACCATTGATAACACACCACCACAATTAGATGCCCTATTAACCCCTGAACTGGTACGTACAGGTAACGTGCTTACCATAACTGCCACCACCAGTTCTGATGCAGAGAAAGTAACTGCAGTTATATTTGGGGAAACATTGAAACTGAAAAAACAATCCACCAATTCGTGGATGCTCAGATACGCAGTACCAAACGCAACCGACGGATCACACAACATCCAAATCACCGCCACAGACAAAGCAGGCAACCAGGCACAAACCACACTTAACTTCACAGTAGACAACACCCCTCCCACACTAAACCCCACCATAAACCAGACGCTGGTTAAATCAGGTGATAAGATCACCATAACCACCACAGCAGACAACGACACCCAATCGGTAAAGGCATACATCCAAGACAACACCTACCAACTCACCAAAAACCAAGACAACACCTGGAGCATGGAATACACCACACCACAAATTGGTGATGGAGTCTACTCCATCATACTCATAGCCCGGGACATGGTGGGTAACACCAACCACACCCCACTCAGTTTCACTGTGGACAATACCCCACCAGTTATAAACCCTGAAATCAGCCCAGAAGCAGCTAAACCTGGAGAAAACATCACGATAACCGTAACCGCATCATCAGACACACAAAATGTAGTGGCCATCATAGGCACACAAAGAACCACTTTAAATTATTCTAATGGAACTTGGACCACCACTTACACCATACCACTAGATAGCACCTTTGACATCCACACCATGCGAATAGAAGGAACAGACACCGTGGGGAATGTAGGGAAGAACATCGCCAGTTACGAAGTACTGGACCCTAACACTATACCTCCCTGGTTTGAAGACCTGATAAACCCCGACACACCCACCAATATACCAATTTATACAAACAATCCCGGACCCGGAAACACAGGAGGATCTAACGGCCCAGGATCCGGAACAATAGGAGGCAACGACCAACTCTACAGAGACCAAATGTACATCCGGAACACGCTAACCCCACCCAAAGACAGCCCCAATGGCACCAGTCCACCCAAACAAGAAATGCCAGGATGGAACATAGACACCAGCCTGATACCTGAAATATTAATAGCATCAGCAATGCTAGCCACATCCGCAGTAGCAGCCAGATTCTTACATGGCGAAACTAAAGACATGGAAAACAGATTCGGAAAATGGGCAGTAGAAAATTTGGGAGTAAAGGATCCAGGACTCCGAGACTTCATTCTATTCGGAGTTTCTATTGGAATTTTCGTGATAGACCCAACATTACTCGATGCCATTATGATTTTCTTGACAATTGCAGGAATTTGGTTCGATTTTATTTATAAAATGATGTTTAGTGGGACCATGCAAATTTTTGGCTACTTCCTTCTAGCAGTGGCTATAATTAAACTTGTCAAGAAATATTTCGGACTTGATATAGTACAAATGGCAACAGATAAATTAGGTAAATTTAATGAAATAATCATTGACAAATTCAAGCCCATCATTGATCGTTTGAAAGAGATGGTTGGATTAAAATAGATAAAAGATAATATGTTTTCTAAGAAATCCCCCTATGAGAAGTTAGAAAGCCGTTTCTGGGAATTTGTAAATAATTATAGTGAAGATGGTTTAGAGAACATTCTCTCTAATTTAGATAATCCACAGAAGTTGGGTTATACCGAAGAATTAGTCGATAATCACATTTTCAGCCCAGTATGTATGGCCACTGCCCATCGTAATATACGGCGTGAAGTTTTTTCTGATAACTACACAAATTTTTTAAAATACATTTATGGAGTTAGGCTCAGAACAATCGCAGCACAAATATTACCCACAAAAATTGCAGGTTGGGGGATGATTATCGCAATCCTTGAAAATCTACCACAAGGATGGCCCTTCACCAAAATAACACACGATGAGTTTGAATCAATATATTTGTTACTAGAAAGGCTTTATTTTGTGCAATCAAATCATAAACTCGGCGCTGATGATCTTTTGGATATTTATTTCAGCGGATTGGATGAGCGGTTAGTTTTCTTTTTGGATGAATTTGATATTGTTAGTGATGAGGACATTCCTGAACCTTCTAAGGAATATTTCAAAACTCTGAAGCACGTGAAATATCAGGATTCAACGGTAAAATCCATGCACCGAGATTTAGGGTATTTAGTTAGTTATTCAATCAGATACTACCTTTCAGGAAGACTGGGCGGATGGGAAGGCGACATATTGAAAACATTAACATATTGTTCAGCAGTTTCTGATGGAAGAAAAATTATTATTAGGGATGATGTTGTAAGGGCTTTTAACGCTTATTTCAAGCTTTTAAATACAGATATAACCAAATATAAAGCTAGAAAGGATATTGTAAACTCCGCAGATTATAACAGCTTCAGAGCCAAACTTATGTACTATTCACTGAGACTCACGCACGGACTAACTCCGTAAATTCACCCAAATTCATCAAATAGCTCGAATAAACACCAATAATCTCACATCCAAATGGAAAACACCCCAATCATTATACCAGAAATCAACCCAGAAGCAGGAAAACCTGGAGAAACAATAAACATAACCGTCCATGCCTCCCCTGACACGCAGAGTGTGGTGGCCATCATAGGCACACAAAGAATCAACCTCACCTTCACCAACGGAACCGGAATCTGGACCACCAACTACACCATACCACTAGATAGCACCTTTGACATCCACACCATACGAATAGAAGGAACAGACACCGTGGGAAACATTGGGAAGAACACCGCCAGTTACGAAGTAATGGATCCTAACCCCATACCTCCCTGGCTTGAAGAACTAATAAACCCCGACAAACCCACACCCACTGATATGCCAATTTATACAAACAATCCCGAACCCGGAAATAATGGAGGCTCCAATAAGCCAGGATCCGGAACAATCGGAGGCAACGACCAACTTTACAGAGACCAAATGTACATCCGAGACACATTAACCTACACACCCCCCACCGACCCAAACACCAACACAACAACAACCCCACCCAAAATGTCCGAATGGAACATAGACACTAACCTCATCACAGATTTGTTGGTTCCAATACAAATCGCAGGTGGATTAGCATTAGCATTTTTTGCTGAAGGTAAAAAGTTTTCCCAACCAACTCAGAAAATCATTGATTGGTTTGGACAGGTTAAACCATTTAATGCAAAGACCCTCGGCCTATTTATTCTTGAAATTGCTCTTTTTTTCGTTGACCCCGGATTAATGAGTTATGTAAGCCTAGTTTGGGGAAGTTTAGCCTTTATGAGTCTAATATCTCTCGTTACTCAATCAGCTCAAACTAGATTTTACGATATTCTTTCAGTTATCATTTTATTAGTAACATTAGCCATTATTATAAAAAACATATCAGAACATAACTCCAAAGGCCCAGTGGGAAAATGGCTGGAAGATTTAGTATGGGACCTCATAAAAAGATTAAGAGGCAAATAATATCGTAGAAGGATAAAAAAAAAATGGTTCAATTCAAGCGTAATATTCAATCAGAAGAAGAAAAACTAAACAAGTTGATCAATGAATTCCGAAAAGATTATGGAGATATTCTAGATAGCATATTCACAGAATTAAACGAACCAGAGAGTTTAGGTTACAGTATCGAATTAATAAACATTGTTAAAGATTATCTACCCCCATATTTTGATTCCAATGATATTTTAGGTTACGATATTAGGAGTTTTGGATATGACAATAATGTAATATCAAGTACTGGTGCCAAAACCATAAAAAAATACAAAACTAATATTAAACTCAGGAATATAGCTCATAAAAATTTAATAACATGGAAATCTAAAGCATTTCCAGATTGGCTCCTGACTGGTATATCTGAAAGATTCAAAAATCCTTTTATAGAATACACCAACTTTCAAAAACTCTATTTTCTTCTTGAACGGCTTTATTTCCTAAGATTAGGACATAAATTATCTTTTGAAGATCTTTTGGATGTTTACTTCAGCGGTTTAGACGAAAACTTGACATTTGCTTTATTTAAATTTAAAATAAACAATGAGACACTTCAACATATAGCTCAATTCTTTCAAAAATTAAACAAAGTTAAACATCCCGACAAAAATGTTGCAGAATTTGAATACAGATCTCGAATAATAGTCAGAACAACGTTATCTCTAACATATGGAAATTATGGATCATTTGCAAAAATAGAAGAAGAATTTCTATCATATCTTGCTGGTTGTAATGCTGTAAAACATAACCGAAACCAAATCATGATAGATGATTATCTTATTGCATATAAAACATATTATAAACTCCTTAAAACTGATGTGACTCTGTACAAGGCAAAACCTGAGATATTAAAAGAACTTGGATTGGAAGTTACATCTCAAAATTCCCAAGACGGTTACTTGATCTGCGACAATTGCAAAGGCTATTATAAGTTACAGCCTGGCGAATCACCTTACGACTTTTCGGATAAGTGTGAATGCGGAGGTAAACTCATTTACAAAAAATAACTTGATGCTGACTAAACAGAAGCAACCCTATTACACTTAAAAACCGTTTTAAATACTTTCAAACGATATCCAACCCATGTACATCATAATCCAGGTATTATTCAGAGGGAAACCCCTGAAACTCAAAAAACAATCCTCCAATACCTGGATCTCAGATACGCAGTACCCAAAGCAACAGACGGATTACACAACATCCACTTCACTGCCACTGATAAAGCTGGTAACCAGGCACCAAACACTCTCAGCTTCACAGTGGATAACACCCCACCCACACTAAACCCCACCATAAACCAGACACTGCTTAAATCCGGTGACAAGATCACCATAACCACCACCACAGCAGACAACGACACACAATCTGTAAAAGCATACATTCAGGACGACACCTACCAACTCACCAAAAACCCTAACAACACCTGGAACATGGAATACACCACACCACAAATTGGTGACGGAGTCTACTCCATCCTACTCATAGCCCAGGACCTGGTGGGCAACACCAACCACACACCACTCACCTTCACAGTAGACAACACACCCCCTGTTATCAACCCTGAAATCATTCCAGAAGCAGGTAAACCTGGAGAAACAATAAACATAACCGCGAATGCCTCCGCAGACACGCAGAGTGTGGTGGCTATTATAGGTACACAAAGAATCAACCTCACCTTCACCAATGGAATTTGGACCACCAATTACACCATACCACTAGATAGCACATTTGACATCCACACCATACGAATAGAAGGAACAGACACCGTGGGAAACATTGGAAAGAACACCGCCAGTTACGAAATACTGGATCCTAACCCCATACCTTCCTGGCTTGAAGATCTAATAAATCCAGACACACCTAACCCTGGAAATAAACCAGGTTTAATAACCAACACAGGACCTGGAAATAATGGAGGCCCTAATAAGCCAGGATCCGGAACAATCGGAGGCAACAACCAACTATACCGAGACCAAATGTACATCCGAAAAACCTTAACCTACACACCCACCACCGACCCAAACACCAACACCACCACAACACCACCAGAAATGCCAGGATGGGAAATAGACACGAGTGTTATTGAGCAGCTATTACTGGCAGCATGTCTTGTTTCAGGTGGATTGGCATTTGCCTACTTATCCGACACTAATATGAAAAGTAAAATAGCAAAGTATATTGTAGATAAGGGCGCAGGCACGAACTTTGTATTTAGACCTCAAGACGTGGCTTTATTTGCATTAGATGTGGTCTGCTTTTTGGTTAGTCCAGATCTTTTCAGTTGGGTGATGATTGTCTATCAGACCCTCGCTTTCAGCAATTTATAGACATTTTAACTAAGTCCGCACAAACAAATATCTATGCTATATTTTCAGCAGTTATCCTGATGTTAAGTTTAGCTGTTATTCTCAAGAACATAGCAGATAATAAATTAAATAGTCCATTATTTGATGCCATAGATTGGATTGAGCAATTTGTAAAAGATTCTATTAAGCGATTATTTGGAAAGTAGGGGGCATGCAAGTGGGTTCACTTAAGAAACTTTTTCAATCAACAGATAAAAACTTAGAATCATTGATTAATGAGTTTAGGAAAGAATATGGATCCATTTTGGATTTTGTGATTTTTACTCTAGATAATCCTGATGAATTGGGTTATGATAGCTTCTTAATTAATGTTACTAAAAGGGCATATCCTCCTTATTTTGACGCGGATGATCTTTTTAGCTTTGATAAAGAAATTATTACTGGAGGAAATGCAAACAAAATTAGGAAATATATTGACAATATGCGCCTTAGAAATCTTGCAAAAAAAGAGTTAATATATTGGACTTCAGAAGGGCCAATGAATAGACTTATTTATGGAATTTTTGAAGGGTATAGATCAGCTTATATCGAATACGCTCACTTTTCCAGAATTTATCTTTTTTTGGAAAGACTTTATTCTAGGGCCCTTGATAGAAAATTAGAGTTTAATGATTTATTAAATATTTATTTTAGTGGTTTAGACAAATTAATAACTTTTAACCTAGACAAATTTGATATGATTAATCATAAAAAAGAACCTACAATAGATTTCTTTCAAAAATTAGGTAAAATAAACCGTCCCGATCAAGAAGTTATTAATTTTCAGTATAAAGCCAGACAAATCATTAGAATGAGCCTATCTTTAACTTATGGAGGATATGGATCATTTGCAAGAATAGAAGAAGAATTTTTAGCATATCTCGCAGGTTGCAGTGCCGTGAAACACAATCGAAACCAAATAACAATAGAAGATTACATCACCGCATATAAAACATACTACAAACTTCTAAAAACTGACGTGACTCAATACCAGGCAAAACCCGAGATATTAAAAGAACTTGGATTGGAAGTTACATCTCAAAATTCCCAAAATGGTTACATTGTCTGCGACAAATGCGGCGGATATTATCAATTACAACCAGGCGAGTCCCCTGACGATTTTTCAGACACTTGCGAATGTGGAGGTTATTTAATTTATAAAAATGATTTGGACAATTAGTAATCATTTGAAAAACTAGAATCAATAACATGATGCTCAGATACGCAGTACCAACTGCAACTGATGGATTACACAACATTCTCATAACCGCCAAAATAAAGCAGATAACCAGGCACAAACCACTCTCAACTTCACAGCAGATAACACACCACCCACATTAAACCCCACCCTAAACCAAACCCTAGTTAAATTAGGTGACAAGATCACCATAACCACCACATCAGACCCTGACACCCAATCTGTAAAAGCATACATTCAGGACGACACCTACCAACTCACCAAAAACCCTAACAACACCTGGAACCTGGAATACACCACACCACAAATTGGTGACGGAATCTACTCCATCCTACTCATAGCCCAGGACCTGGTGGGTAACACCAACCAAACACCACTCACCTTCACAGTAGACAACACCCCACCCGTTATCAACCCGGAAATCAATCCAGAAAGTGTCAATCCCGGAGAAACAATAAATATAACCGTAACCACCTCCCCCGACACACAGAGTGTGGTGGCCATTATAGGCACACAAAGAATCAACCTCACACACAACAATGGAACCTGGACCACCAATTATACCCTACCCCTAGATAGCACCTTTGACATCCACACCATACGAATAGAAGGAACCGACACCGTGGGAAACATCGGAAAGAACACATGCAGTTACGAAATAGTGGATCCGAACCCCATACCCTCCTGGCTTAATGATCTGATAAACTCTGACACTCCTAGCCCCGGAAATTCACCGGATTTAACAACGAACACCGGACCAGGAAACAACGAAGGCTCCAACAATCCAGGACCCGGAACAATCGGAGGCAACGACCAACTCTACCGAGACCAAATGTACATCCGAAACACACTAACCTACACACCCACCACCGACCCAAACACCAACACAACAACCAAACCCCCAGAAATGTCCGAATGGAAAATAGACACCATTTTAATTGGTGAACTCTTACTAGCTGCATTTATGATAGCTACAACGGCAGCCGCCGTAATATTGGCCGAAAGAGAATCCAAACAATCCCTAACAGAAGAAACAAAATCAAAAGAAGGAATACTAGGAAAATTCGGAGAACTCTTCGGAAAACCTAAAACAACCAAAAGTGGAAAAATAGAGTTTAATTTTGTTGATAGTATTATTGCTGCGGCTACCCTGTTTGAATTTATAGTATCTCCTAGTTTGCTTTCGGGCATTCTCCTATTTGTTGGAATGTTCGGAGTTGTATTTAGCTTTATTGCAAAGATGATGTACAGCCCTCTAATGACCCTGTATTCAATTGCAATGCTATCTATCATGTCATTCTTCATTGTGAAAAAATATTGGGAATATTCCCACGGAGATGTGAAAAAAATGGAAGAATTGTTAAAAAGAGACCTTGAAACAATATCCGAAAGATTAAAGGAATTATTCCTAATAAAATAGTACATAGCACTATGTCAACAAAATCCCTCTCAACCCTAGAAATTGAACCGTTGATCAACAAATTCTTAGAACTTTATAGTGAGATAATAGACTTTGAAAACCTCACCAAGAAACTAGAAACTCCCCAAAAATTAGGTTATTGTGAAAAACTTGTGAAAGACAATTATCTAATCAAAGGGCCAGTGATAGACGGTTCCCTCAGTGCATTCCCTTATATAACTGAGGAGTATAAAGATTTTTTTAAGTTCGCCCATGGTGTGAGACTAAGGAGGATGGCATTCAACAATGTACCATGGAATAATAGTGGGCCGGATATGCTTAGGGATTGGAAATATGGATGGCCTCTAACTCAAATTAATTATCGGAACTTCAGTAGTTTATATTCACAATTGGAACAATTGTATCTTGTTAATGTGAACAGGGAGCTTAGTTGTCAAGATTTATTAAATATTTATTTCGGAGGATTAGATGAGCGTTTATTTTTCTTTTTAGATGAATTCGACCAAATAACAGATGAAGAAATACCCACCCCTACAAAAGAATATTTTAAAACCTTGCGAAAGGTAAAATGCAAAGATTCTGTTCTAAAACAACTGATTTACAATCTAGAATTTCTAATCAGAGTCTCCTTAAATAAAAAATTTCAAAAATGCGACATATACACTAAAGATGAGCCAAGTCTGATCAAGGGACTTATTTACTTCTCAGCCGCAGCAAATAAAAGAAATACAATAACAGAAGAAGACATCATAAAAGCTTACAACACCCATTTCAAACTTTTAAAAACAGATGTCACCCACTATCCCCTTAGAGAAGATGTGTTCAAAAGTACTAATTACAACAGTATAAAAGCCAAATTAGTGCACTACAGCCTTAAACTGGGAATAACACACGGATGAAAAAACCACCACACCCACACTAAACCCCACCATCAGCCAGAGCTGGTCAAATCAGGTGACAAGATCACCATAACCATTACAGCAGACCCTGACACCCAATCTGTAAAAGCATACATTCAGGATAACACTTACCAACTCACCAAAAATCATAACGGCACTTGGAGTATGGAATACACCACACCACAAATTGGTGACGGAGTCTACTCCATCCTACTCATGGCCCGAGACCTGGTGGGTAACGCCAACCAAACCCCACTCACCTTCTCAGTAGACAACACACCCCCTGTTATAAACCCGGAAATCAATCCAGAAAGTGCCAAACCTGAAGAAACAATAACCATAACCGTAACCACATCACCAGACACGCAGAGTGTGGTGGCAATTATAGGCACGCAAAGAATCAACCTCACACAACAATGGAATCTGGACCACTAATTACACTATACCCCTAGATGCCACCTTCGACATCCACACCATACGAATAGAAGGAACAGACATGGTAGGAAATGTGGGCCCCAATCCAAGACCAGAGCCTAATCCCGGGCTAAATCCAGGACCCATGCCTGGGCCCGAACCAGAACCCACACCCCACCCCCTTAAACAACCCACAAACACAGTTACAACGTGACATAGCAGGAGTCAGACAAGTAGTGCAACAAGGCAGCATCCAAGATGGAATGAACCAATTTTTCATGCCTGACTGGAATTTACAACCACTTGAACCAACACCAAAAGAATTTAATGAATGGGAATCTCAGCATTTCCAGATTCTCATGACTGGTGTATCTAAAAGATTCAAAAATCATTTTATAGAGTACACTAACTTTCGAAACTCTATTTTTTCCTTGAAAGGCTTTGGATAGATCATGAAATTATAATTAATATTCTCTTATAAAAGGCTGTAATTCAGAAGTATCCATCAAACCCATACCTTAAAAACAAAATAACAGGGCTGAGGAGTTAAGTATTGAACTTTTACATTTTCCGGAGGAGTTCCCTTTGGAAATGCTGCTAGATGAGTATTAAAGGCTTTATCTGGATTTCCAGAGGAATATACATGTAACCAGAGTACAGCAGTGCTGTTGTTACCCATGATCCCTTCTATCATGCCATTTAGGAGAATGGGCTTGTTTTGGAAAAGTTGAGTATATTCTGTCCTATTTTCCGGCCTATCTATCATCCACATTGCCACCGGGTCTTCTATGCTAGCTGGGTCGGTTATTAGGTAAAAATCTGTGGAATTTAACATACCATCTGTCACCCTTAAAGGATAACAGACCCATCCAGCTTCCCTGTTTTTATAATCCACCTTTTCATGTGATTGACTTCCAGTACCCTCCCCATGTGGGCATTCATCCCCAAACTGGTTCTGGGAGGATAACAGAGATTGATCCCGAGCATTGATAAAAACCATTTCCGTGGTGTTAAGGTAATTGCAAAGAACAGTACGGTTTTCCACAAACACTTCAGAGGATGAGTCGTTTTCACCAATATCTTTCACGTTGATGGGTTCCAGAGACTGATCCACAGGATAGATCACCAGAGTGGATTTACAATGGGAAGGAATTACATTACCATTTATTAGTTTATCATAATTCTCTTCAAGACGTTTTATCTTCACCATACTAATTACGTTGGAGTGGGTTTTTTTATTTATTTCCAGGTCCGATAATCCTGGGGTGACACCATTTACATCTGGAAATTTCTCCCAATTTTCTGGATTTCCAGGAGTTTTAACCAGCATATCAGCACCAGCCTGGGCAATTCTTTCCAGAGAATTTCCATAGGAATAATCTTCCATTTTAGAACCAACAATGTCCATGGCATCTGCAGAAACTCCTAATATGACGGTTATGATAATAAGAGCCATCATTATATCTATGGAGAAGACCATTCCATATTTATTTCCTGCAAATCTATCCCCAGACATTTTTTTCACTTGGATCCTTTCTAAAAAATGGGCACCCCATACTTTTGCCGGTGGGAGTTATCCAGATACAAGGAGAAATAGTGATTTTCACTACTGAAATATAATATAGGGTGGCCAGAATAGGTTCCGTGTCCAGTATCATTGAAAATAACGTGATCCACTGAACTGGGAGCAGTGGAGGAATTATTCATACAGGGGGAAATTGTTGGTGCAGGTATGATGAAGGTTTCCATACCATAATGGGAACAGATACCCTTTCCTTCCAGTCTGCAGAGGAAGCATGCCCCATCATTACTTTCATGATAAAACCCATTGTCGATACAGTTTTTCAAATTTACCAATTCATTGGTGTTTCCATGGAGAATGTAAGGATCATATGGGCATTTTTTGATTGATAATGGAGAAGTGGCATTTTCATAAGCCTCATAGTTTTTAATTCCCCTGGATTGGAGATAATTTGCCAGGCTGGAACCGTAAGATATGCGTTCTTCCTTTATGGTGGCACCTCCATGACCTCTGCACTTGACAAATGGTAATGGATCATAAATTGGGAATGATCCATTGGTAAGGGAGATGTTCTGGGTTAAATTCACATTATGTTTCAGGGTGCCCTTTTCCACAGTGATTATTGATTTGACCTCCACACAGAATGGATCGTAACTATTATCCACCTTCAATATTATACACTCAACCAACACGCCCTTATCAGCGTATTTGGAACAGTACTTATCCATTCTATTCTGAAATTCTTCTTTAACCTCCTTTCTACTGTTGGAAAGGGGAATTCCACTATTTACAACTTCGAGAGATTTGTCTCTAATCACTTCCCTCCCTATAAATGGTAAATTCGTCTCCAGATCTGTTGCAACACCTAAAACCTCATGAGAGTTTAGGTTAGCTTCCTGAGTTTGTGCTTCATTTGTACTTAGGTCCACCAACACCATTAACAGCAAAAATGCTGGTAAAATTAGGAAAAAAGAAGCTAAACTCATTACATAACCCTTATTGTTCATTATTTCCCATTTTTTGTTTTTATAATATGGTTTCTAGGCTTTTTATGAGAATTTTACCACCAATATAATTATTATTTATTATATAAAAAGTAATACAATATATAGTTATTTCTAAAACAAAAAAATATATTATGCCATACCAAAATAGGATAAAGACTAAAAAAGATCATAAAAATATATCAATTGGATCTCGCATTAATCCCATGAATCATAAAACATATAAAAACACCAGTGATTATATAAGGATTTATAGAAATTAGATCAAATTATAAAAATCTAAATCAGATTGAACTGAATTTTCAGCTAAACCATAACCAATTAATCAAAAGCTTAGCGAGGTATAATAAATGAAAGATATTGTAAGAGGCTGGCGTCACATCTCCCAAAGATATAATCTCATCGGATCAAAGTGTTTACAATGCGGTGAAGTATTTTTCCCCATGAGGGTTATTTGCCCTAAATGCAGAAGAAAAGGTCAATTAGAACCCATAAAATTCAATGGAAACGGAAAAATTATGAGCTACTCTGTTATACACACCCCCACAGATGAATTTAAGAATATATCCCCCTACGCTGTGGCTATTATTGAACTAGAAGAGGGAGCCAAAATCACCAGCCAAATCGTGGATTGTAACCCCGATGAAATCGAAATAGGTCAGCAAGTAGAGCTAGTATTCCGGAAAATCAGAGAAGAAGGCGACGAAGGAGTGATATCCTATGGTTACAAATTCAAACTCAAACAGTAAAGTAGGGATCGTGTTAGTGGGCCACGGCAGCCGACTACCCTATGGTAAAGATGTTCTAAGTCAGTTAGCAGAGATCTACAGGAATGAAAGTGATCATCCGGTGGAAATAGGATTTATGAACATGAACAAACCCTCCATCCCCGCATCCATCAATAAACTGTCCCAGATGGGCGTTGAAAAAATTGTGGTTACCCCTGTGTTCCTGGCACCAGGCGTGCACACCACCGAGGACATCCCCCGTATTCTAGGACTAAATAATAATGGAGACGAAACCCAGGAACACAGCCACGACCATGGCCATGGTCACAGCCACGACCACGGGGAAACTGAGGAGATCCATTTCCACGGAGAAATAATCTACACTGATCCCCTGGGTCCCGATCCAAAAATCGTTTCCATAATAAAAGACCGGGTAAACAATGCCCTCTAAAGATAATGCCCTCTAAAGATATAAAACAACCAAAAAATCTTAAAATTTCAGATATTGGTGAGAAAAAACTCATTAAACGACTCCTTTCAAGGAGTCGTGCTCTCCAACCTAATTCTCCTTTTTTTGATGATTTTTATTTTAAAAGCCTCAGTGATGATGCTGCACTTATCGACCTGGATGATAAATACTTAGTGGTTACTGCTGATCTTATACTGGAATCCGCCCACCTACCCCAGGATATGAGTCCTAAAGAGAAGGGTATGAAGGTGGTTACCGTGAATGTCAGTGACCTGGCTGCCATGGGAGCCAAACCCATTGGTTTCATACTGTCTCTGGGATTACCAGGAGACCTTCCTCTGGATGAATTCGACGAAATAATGGATGGCGTGCTCTATTCATGCCAGAACTACGAAATAGGACTTACTGGGGGAGACACAAACCAATCTGATGAACTAATCCTTAGTGGAACCGGTTTAGGAGTGGTGGATAAAAAAAAAGTTCTAATGAAAGATGGTGCCATTCCAGGGGATGTGGTGGCAGTCACCGATCCCCTTGGTGTGGCTGCAGCAGGATTTGAATTCTTACTATCACCACCCCCTGTAAAGGAAGTTCTTAAAAAAAATCTAAAACCTTCCACCTTAAAATTAATCAAAAAACATGCCATTGAGCCTCAAGCTCGATTAAACGAAGGAATAATGCTAGCTGATACTGGTGCAGTGACTTCTGCCACGGATATAACTGATGGTCTGGCTAGTGAAGTGGGTGAACTGGTTTCTGCCTCCGAAAATGGAGTGGGGATAACCCTTTATGAAACCCTGATTCCCATAATTCCAGAAGTGGAAGAGGTGGCACATGCATTAAATAAGGACCCACTGGATTTTGCCCTTTATTATGGTGAGGACTTTGAACTTCTTTTAACTGTTAAAAAAGATGATTTTAGCCATCTAAAGGACCAGTTTGGACTTCATGAGGTGGGTGTGGTGACCAGTTCCGGGAAGATGGAAATAATAAATAAAGATGGAAAAACAAATTTATTAGAGTCCAAAGGTTACCAGCACTTTAAATAGTGAAGATCTTGAATAAAGGATAAGATTCTTAAATAAGTGTAAATACCTTGAATCAGATTATTTTCTAAAAATCATTGCACATGAAATAGGGAGGGGTCTATTCAATGAAGAAGGAAGCCATACTTTATGAGAAGCTGGATGGAATGTTGAACTGCCATGTATGTAACCGGAGATGTGTTATCTCTCCAGGAAAGACTGGTTTTTGTGGGATGAGAGAGAATGATCAGGGGATCATGTACAGCCTTAACTATGCCTCTGCATCCTCAGTGGCAGTAGACCCCATTGAAAAAAAACCACTTTTCCATTTTTTCCCCGGCAGCCTATCATTCAGCCTGGGAAGTGTTGGCTGTAATTTCCGCTGCCCCTACTGCCAGAACTGGGCCATATCACAGGCCGATCTCCATGAAATCGGAACCCGAAATATTCTACCTGATGAGGCCATCAAGCTGGCTCTGGAAAATGACTGTAAGTCTATTTCCTGGACCTACAATGAACCCACCATGTGGTTTGAATACACCTATGACTCGGCAAAACTGGCCCATGAAAATAATTTAAAAACAGTTTACGTTACCAATGGTTACATGAGCTCAGAATCTCTGGAATTAATCTCACCCTACCTGGATGCTGCCAATGTGGATATGAAGGGGATGTCTGAAAAGTTCTACCAGGAACTGTGCCAAGCCCACTTGGAACCAGTGCTGGAAAATATTCAGACCATGCATGATCATGACATTCACATCGAACTAACTAATCTGGTGATACCCGGCTACAATGATTCCAAGGAAGACCTCAAGTTACTGGTGGAATTTGTGGCCGATGTAGATGTACGCATTCCTCTCCATTTCACTCGATTCTATCCCCATTACCAGATGAACCAAGTCCCCCCTACTCCGGTGGAAACCCTGGAAAAAGCCCAGAAGATGGCTTTAGATGCAGGTGTGAAGTACGTTTATGTGGGAAATGTTCCCGGGAGTGATGGTGAGAATACAAGGTGCCCTGAATGCAGTGAACTCCTCATAAGGAGAGATGGTTTCAGTATCGGAGAGAATAATCTGAAAAAGGACAAAAAATGTCCAGAATGTGGGGCAGAAATTGATATTGTATTTTAGTTATTTTTCTAAGGCTATGTCCCTTATTTTAGTTTATAAAAAAATATTAAATGGATACTTTAAAAAAGATGAATTAAAGGATAATTTGGGCTTATAAAAAGTAATTAAATGGAAGAACTAACTCTTTCAAATTTTTCCAGCTTGTCCAGTGGTTTGGTGGCATCCACTCCAACTTTGGTGGTGGTTCCGTCTGGTTTGGCACAGGGGTCCAGGGATGATCCACGGGCTCCAGGTACAATCAGAATGTCTTCATCACCCTTGACCCTGGTGGCGATGGCGTATTCCACATCTTCGGCATCGAATATGTCAATGTCCTCGTCCACCACTACACAGTGTTTTAGTGAGGGGTGTGCGGCTAGTGCAGCCATTATAACATTTTTACCATCGCCCTGGGTTTGTTTCTGTATGGACACTGCAGCGTGGAGCCAGCAGCACCCACCCTCTGTTAGGGCCACATTTTTAACTGTGGGCAAGGTGTTTTGAACAGCACTGAATATTCTAGGTTCCTGGGGGAGGCCCTGCAAGAGTTTGTGCTCGAGACCTGCCGGCATTATTGCATGGTACATTGAATCATGACGGTAATGCATTCGTTCCAGTTCGATCACTGGTTCCATCCGCACCACATCATAGGTGTCGGTCAGGTCAACGAATGGCCCTTCTTCAGCCCTTTCGTGAGGTAGCATTCGTCCTTCCAGGAGTATTTCGCACTCAGGAACATCTAAATCCACTGTTTCACATTTTATTAGTTTCATTTCTCCCTGGTGGAAGTGATTGGCCACTTCCAGTTCATCCACATTGATGGGCACAGAAGTAGTGGTGGCCAGAAGAGTGGCAGGATGCATTCCAATGGCAATGGCCAGTTCTAAAGGTTCATCCAGTTCTTCAGCACGTTTATGATAGGTGTAAAGGTGACGGGGAACTATACGGGCAGTTAGCTTGTCCTTTCCCAGAAGAAGCATACGGTGGATGGATGCATTCCGGATACCGGTTTCAGGATCCTTGGCAATGATCACCCCTGAAGTAATGTATGGTCCTCCATCACGCAGGTAGTAAGTTAGTATAGGTATTTCATTGAGGTCTGCAGGTTTGGAGACATCAAAACAATCCCCCAGGTTTTTAAAATCATTAATGGGTACCGGATTATTGATTGCATCCATTATTTTCTGAGTAATTCCAGCCACATCGGTATTTATGGCCCGGGCAATCTTCTCACGAGTGTTACATATCCCGGATATGACTTTCATACCGGATTCACTGATGTTTTCCATTATGATGGTTTCTTTAGGATATTTTTTCATAAATTCAGCGGCTTCAAGGTTAACTGAAACCTCTTTATCAATTTTAATAGTGTTAAAATCTTTTTCAAGAGTTTTTAGGAATCCTTTCATAAGTTCACCAACCATTTATTTTATAGAGTAATAATAAATATTTAGAGGAATATTAGGAGTATCAAAATCCAGACATAATTAGCTGGGCATAAAAAGCTGTTTGCAGAGCATTTACCTCCTGTTTCTTCCTTTTTTCTATCTTTTTTCATAACTCTTAGCATTATAATATTTGACTTAGTTGGTGAATATATTTATTGATAACAATAATAAGGTGAATTGTAAAATTCTATGATTTATGAAGATAAAACTGAATTAAACCCAATTCCTTAGGTTGAGTTATTAAAAAGATATACAGCTAAAATATAGTGATTAGATAAAAAAGAGCATGAAATTCATCTTTTACAGTTGATATTACCCTTGAAACGTAAAAGATCTTCCATTATTTCTTCATCCCCTATACTCAGCATTTCAGCCGCGAGTATAGCTGCATTTCCACCTGAATCAATACCAGTGGTGGCTACTGGAACACCGGGAGGCATGTTCACCATGGATAACAGGGCATCCATACCCCCCATTTTAATGGCACATGGCACCCCAATAACTGGTTTTTCAGTGTAGGCCACCACGGCACCAGTTACATGGGCTGAAAGTCCAGATATGGCAATGAATATTTTTGCATCTTTATTTCGTTTCAGGAAGTTCTCAAATTTATCCGGAGAGCGGACTGGGGACACCACTGAAGAGTCATAAGTGATGTTGAGTTTATCCAGGAACATGGTGGTTCTTTTGGCCACCTTGATATCACTGTAACTTCCAGAAATCACCGCCACTTGAGGCGGGCGAATTTCATCCCTAACTTTACCGGGGTGGGTGGTAATTTTATGGATTTTATCCGCAGGACTTTCTTTAACAGTTTCTTTTTGCTCCAGATCAGGGTTTATTCTGGAATAGTATTTGCCATTCATCTGGAGGAAAAGTTTTTCTTCATCTTCAGCGATCTTGGAATAGTATTCTTTGCGGAAAGAGGATAATCTTTCCCGGATATTCACATCATCAATACCTATGATCTGAGCAGCGAGTAAGGCCGCGTTTTCACCACGATCGATTCCTACGGTTGCCACTGGTGCACCTAAGGGCATCTGCACTGAGGCAAAAAGAGCATCCAGCCCAGCCACCTTAACATCCACTGGCACCCCAATAACCGGTTTATGAGTAATCCCTGCTATTATGCCTGGAAGATGGGCTGATAATCCTGCTATTCCTATAAAAACTTCTACACCATTTTTGGCTGAATTTAAAACTATTTTTTTAACTTTCTCATGGGTGCGATGCGCTGAAGCCACCCGGAGATCGTAGTATATTCCCAGTTTTTCCAGAATTGCGGTGGCTTTTTCGGCAATTTTAAAATCAGAAGCACTACCCAGTATGATCATTACCTTTGGTTCCATTATAATCCTCACTTTTTACTATCGGGTACAATTAGAAATCAATACTACCCACTTACACATAATAATATGCTTTAACTGATAATAAAACTTTTAGTTAAATAGACCAAAATAAAAGGAGAAGTCTTATATAAGCTTATAAGTTAGTTTGGGTAATTAGTTGTATAGAATTTGATGTTCGTTGTATAGAATTAGAGGTGTAATATAAGTGTCTTGGATTATTCTGTTATTTGTCCTGATCATCGCTTCGGTGAAAACCAGGAGCTCAAAAAAACCAATGACCGTTTCGGTCATATTACCAGCTTATAATGAGGAAAAAACTGTTGCCAGTGTGATAAAAACAGTGCAGGCCCTGAATTATGTTGATGAAATAATCGTGGTCAATGATGGTTCCCTGGATGATACCGAACAGGTGGCAAAAGAAGCAGGAGCCACAGTTATAAGCCACACCAAAAACCGTGGGAAGGGTGCCGCTATAAAAACTGGATTTAAGAATTCTAAAGGAGATGTGGTAGTGTTTATGGATGCTGATCTCCAGAAGCTGGTCCCCAAACAGGTGGACAAAATGATCCAACCCATCCTTAATGATGAGGCAGATGTTACCAAAACCAAATTCAAAAGAGAAGCAGGTCGAGTGACTGAACTAACTGCTAAGCCTCTTTTAAGCTTTTTCTTCCCAGAAATCAAGTTTGAACAACCCTTAAGTGGTCAATTCGCTGCTAAAAGATCTTTCCTGAATAACATTCAACTGGAAGATGATTACGGAGTGGATGTTGGAATTGTATTGGACGCCGATGTGATGGGAGTACGGGTTAAAGAAGTGGACATAGGAAATATCAGCCACTCTATGTCCTCCCTCTACGAACTGAACATCGTGGCCACTGAAGTAGTGAGGACCATAGTGGATCGGGCCAACAGCTACGGTAGAATAACCATGATCGACACCCTGGGAAAATCCATCAGGATGGGTGTTCTAGGTCTTTCTTTAACCACCCTTGGATTCTTCTTTGTCTTCTTCATCAGAATCCGCCCTTCATACCTCGCCCTATACATAGGACTAGCCATAGTCGTAATCGGGATTATCATAGCCACATATTACATCATTAAGATCATCAGGGCATCTATTAAAACCATTTTAAGGCCAGATGATAAGTCTCGGAACCTGAAATCATTCTTCTACATGCACTCACCCCTTGTAGTTTCCGCACTTATCATGTTCGCAGTGCTCTTTACCATGTTGGGCTCGGTGCACGTGGATGAAGGGAAAATATCCATTGAACCCGCTGCTAGAAATGTGATATTCTGGAAGCAACCAGTTGAAAACCAAACCATCGATATCCGGGGACCCTACACCGTGGACAGTGCCCTGGAAAATGAGTTTTCAATTATTAGAATACCGCAGGATGCTCTGAATACATTGGAACTGGGATATGGAGATAAGATTATCATTGGCGAGCAGAGTTATACTCTGAATCAGACCATTCCTGGTGAGGATAGCATAATGAGAATACCATACAATGCCCGTACCACCCTAGGAATCAATGTACGTGACGTTATACGAGATACTGATCTGCGTAATTACTTCAAGGACCTCTACGCCACCAAGAACATCACTCTGAGCACGTCCAATATGACTATGGTTGAAGGGATTATAATCAAAAACACAGTAAGTGATGCTAAAACCATCAATATCTACCTCAACAATGAGAAAATAGGCACAACCACCGGGATACTTAAAGATGGATCTTATAAAATCTATATGAATGGTTACCTTTATAAGACAATCCAAGTGAACAATGATAACTCCCAAAAAACATTCACAATGACTAAAGGCAATAACGTGGTGAGGATTGAAGTTGCTGGAGATGTCAAGTCCAGTACAGAGCTCCCCACATCTGATAAGGGAATTTTATTCTACTTTAACTTCCCCGGTAGTTGAAGTTAAACTGAAATTTCCTTTTTTATAACTGAATTACTTTAGTTTTCGCATAATCAAAAGAATGAAATTCAGAAAGAATGAAATAGAAATCTAAAAAAGGGAGATTTCGTTAAAAAATAGCCAGACACCAGTAACAGTGCAAACATACATCAATAATAAACCTTCACTGCCTCTTCAATATCATTGTACATACCCAGTGCAGCTAAAGCACCTATTTTCCCCTGGGAACCGGTAACTTCCACTAGTTCTACACCCACTTCTTCCGCCACTTTTTCTGCTTCTTCCACCGTTAACATGGATTTTTTGGCAGCTTCCCCATAAGATCTGAGCTTTTCAGGGACATTAATACCTTCAAGAACAGCAATTGCGGTTTTATCAGATAATGTTCCTTTTTTAAGAAGTTCAACTACCTTCTGAATCACTTCATCTTTTTCTCCTGGTTTCACTGCGAATACCAGGGCGATGCCCACACAGTTCTGGGTTTTGTTGGGATTGTGAGGATATAACTGGACGGTGATATGATCCAGATACTCATATCCCTGTCTGGCCAGTTCCGCACCTACATTATGAGCCAGTGTCCAGGTGGCTCCTTCGTCTTTGGTGTCAGTGTCATCAATACCTATAACCAATTTCTCCATTCGTGGAGTGACCACTGTAGCTCTTCCCACTTTGGATCCTCCACCTACATCGTGAAGTTCTACTCTTTTGACTCCTTCAGCCATTCCCCTACACATGGCTGCGCCTACACCTGCTCCAGCCAGTCCAGCGTGGACTACTTTAACTTCATCATCACCAACAGAGACTTCTTCTATCCCTGCAGCGTGCAGGCTGGGTTTGAGACTTAAATTGGATTTTTCGGCCTTAACCAGAAAGGTATGTCGGTTGCCGTCTCTTTTAGCCCCCAGTACTATGTCACTGCTGTTCTGGTACTGGTAGATCATCCACTGGGATCCACTGATGCAAGGGTGGTATTCCACGATCTCCACCAGGTCGTTATCCACCATGGTGAGGACCTTCTGGTATGGTGCAACCCATGGGTCCTGGAATTTATCCTTTAAGTCACGAGGGGTGAGTATTTCCATGAAGTCTCTCCAAAATATTTGATCCTTTATTATATACTTCAATTAGTACATGAAAAATAATAGATAATAATTGGATATAACTTTAATCCAACTATTTGAGCCGTTCGGTCATTTTAACTACGGCTTCAACGGCACGTTTAGCATATTCCACCCTCTGATGGGCTTCCAAACGGGTCATGCCAGGGCCAGTGATTCCCAGTCCCACTGGTTTATCGTATTCCAGTGCCAGGTCTGCAATTTTACGGGAGGCATGCTGGACCACGATTTCATCATGGGAGGTGGCTCCTTCAATTACCGCTCCCAGGGTTACCACTGCATCAATATCATCCTGTTCTAAGAGTTTTTTGATGGCCAATGGCATGTCAAAGACTCCTGGGACAGTTATTACTTCTGTTATTTCTGATTCTAGAAATTTAGCGTGTTCTTTAGCTAATTCTAACATCATATGGGTGATGTCGTAATTAAATTCTGCTACTACGGCTCCAATTCGAACTTTTACCATATTATTACCTTCCAAAATCTGTTAGGTCATGTATTTTATTAGTTAACTATTCTACAAAGTTAATTATTATTTTTTTTATGAATTGGATAAACATTAATTCAAATCATCAGGAAAAATCCGGCCACTGAACTTAAAGCCATGATAAAGATGATGAAAATAACTACCCATTGAGTTTTGGTCATTCTTTTATCTCCATTATTAGTCATATCAGGAATTTAGAAACTTTTTTTAGAATTTCAACCAATATATCTATTTTTCCTACGTATTGTAGTATTGATGCTCTAACGGTTCAACATAAGTCATAAGCTCCCATATGCTTCATTGATAGTATTGCAGAGTGAAAACCGCTCCTGACACAGATGGATCAAGTTTCTTGAAGTACCTTGGCCAGGTCATGGGGTTTTATATTATTTATATTGAAGGAAACAATGCCATAAATATTTTCTGGACTGCCATAGATTGTGACTTTTCCAGGCCCTGAATCTCCAGGTACATGTCCGGGTAAGTTTCTTACTATGTCTTTGTATATTGGGCATTCCAATTCTTTTTTAGATAATCTATGGCTGCTCCCAGCGTATGAATCCGGCAATCTTTTTAATTCTCCTTTCAAAGAAGGCTGGAGCTTCAGTGAGGTTGAAATCATCATCAGTGCCATCGTCCACAGTGCCACCATCAAGTTAAGGGATTTCAGTTCTTCCTGTGCATTTCTGCACCGAAGAGGAGACCCAGTAATCCATGTATATCACCTCTTCCACTAGGGGAATGTCCCCCCTAACTTGGGCGGTTTTCATGATATAACCTAATATCTCCTTTAAATTTAGTTATAATTATGATCGGATAGTATATAAAAATTTTAAAAAATAATAAATGATAAACTCAATTTTCCAGTGGGATTAAAGAGAAAATGAAATTAAGAAATATGGGTTGAGTGTGAAAAGGTTCACACTTGAAGTTAGTTATACTCTTCCAGTTTACTTCTGACTTCTGCAGCCATTTCCATGGTGGATGAGCTGCCACCCAGATCTCCAGTAACCACTTTGCCTTCTGCCAGGACTTCCACCAGAGCATTCTCCAGTTTACGGGCTGCATTATTTTCATCCAGGTAATCCAGCATCATAACTGCAGATAGGATCATTGCAGAGGGATTTGCAACTCCTTTACCTGCTAGTCTTGGGGCCGAACCATGAACTGGCTCGAATAATCCCTGATTTTCTCCAATATTGGCTGATGGGATCAATCCTAAGCCTCCCACTAATCCTGCTCCTTCATCAGATAGGATGTCTCCGAAGAGGTTGGTGGTTACAATTACATCGAACATTTCTGGTTTGGTGATGAAAAACATGGCAGTGGCGTCCACGTAACGGTCATCCAGTTCCATGTCCGGATAGTCTTCAGCTACCTTGTAAAAGGTTTCTTTAAAGAGGCCATCGGTTTTTTTAAGTACATTAGCCTTGTGAACTGCAGTAACTTTCTTCCTACCTGTTTTTTTAGTGTATTCAAAGGCGAATTTGCATATTCTCTCGGAAGCTTTTCTGGTGACCACTCTGGTGGCAGTGGCTCCTTCTTCAGTTTCTTCTTCCAGGCCTATGTATAGTCCTTCAGTGTTTTCACGGACTATGACAAAATCCAGGTTGTCAAAGATGCATTTGGTTCCGGGATATGATTTCACTGGTCGTAGGTTCACGTACAGGTCCAGTTCCTGCCTCATTTTAACGATCACATCTGCTGCTGATTCTCCTGCCGCCCCGAATAAACAGGCTTGTGATGCTTTAACTATGTCCACTGTTTCCCGTGGTAGGGCCACCCCTGTTTTTTCCATGTACTCATCTCCAGCATCAGCGAATGTGTAATCAAAAACTACATCTATTGCCTCTAAAACATGTAGGGTTGCTTCCATAACTTCTTTTCCAATCCCGTCTCCGGGTATAACTGCTATTTTATACATATTAACACCTTATACTCTTTTTATTGATTTAATCCTAATCGAAAAGATTGAATAAATGACCTTGATAATTCACATTGATTCCAATCTGATTCATATGACTTTTTAATCCTTTATCTCAGCCAGATGGTTTTTCAGGTAGCTAATTAGCCCTCCTTCGTTCATGATTCCCATCATGAATTCAGGGAGAGGTTTTATTTCAAATTCTTTAGACTTGTTCACATCTTTTATAACACCTAGGTCAATGTCTATCTCTATTTCATCCCCTTCCTCTATGTGTTTGGAGATTCCTTTGGCTTCTATGAGGAGTAAACCGATGTTTATAGAGTTCCGGTAGAATATTCTGGCGAATGATTCTGCTACCACAGCCGATATTCCTGCTCCTTTTATAGCTATTGGTGCATGTTCCCGGGATGACCCGCAACCGAAGTTTTTCCCGGCCACAATGATGTCACCTTTTCCTACTTTTTTAGCAAAATCAGGATCATGGCCTTCCATAACACAAGCTGCAAGTTCTTCTTCTCCAGTTAAAACCAGATATCGGCCAGGGACGATCATATCCGTGTCCACGTCATCAGGGAACTTCCAAACTTTTCCTTTGAGTACTTTATCCATAATTACCACCTTTAAAATATTTTTTTTAAGTGATTAAATTTGTTTAATTGCTTTTTAACTTTCTACATGGGTAAGAGTATTTTACTCCCTTGGATCTGTTATTTTACCCTTGATTGCTGATGCAGCGGCCACCGCAGCTGAACTAAGGTAGACTTCGGCCTCGGGACTTCCCTGTCTGCCCTTGAAGTTTCGGTTGGAGGTGGAGAGACTCGTTTCTCCAGGTCCCAGAAGTCCTACATGGCCACCCAGGCAGGGCCCGCAACAGGGGTTGCATACCAGTGCCCCGGCATCTACGAATATGCTCATGAGCCCCTCATCCAGTGCCTGACGGTAGATTTCACGGGAGGCGGGTATTACCAGCATCCTTACATCATGGGAGACTTGTTTTCCCTTCAGGATTTCTGCTGCTACCTGCAGGTCATCCAGGCGTCCGTTGGTACATGATCCCAGGAATACTTGGTCTATTGGTGTTCCATCCACCTCGGTGACTGGTTTTACATTGTCCACGTTGTGGGGGCAGGCAATCTGCGGTTCCAGATCATTTACATCCACGTACATGGTGGTGAGTGAGTCTGCATCTTCATCAGTTTTGAAAGCATCATAAGATTTGGTTGTGCGTCCTTTGAGGTAATTTTTGGTTTTTTCATCCACTTCCACCATTCCAGTTTTACCACCCATTTCTATGGCCATGTTACACAGAGCCATACGCTGGGATATTGACATGTTACTGGTGGTTTGGCCTCCAAATTCACAGGCCTGGTAGGTTGCACCGTCGGCCCCTATCTGTCCGATGATGTTGAGGACCACATCCTTGGAGTATACATGTTGTCCTAATTTGCCTTCTATTTCAAATTTTATGGTTTCAGGCACTTTGAACCATAGTTTTCCGGTTGCAAATACCATTGCCATGTCGGTTGAGCCAATTCCAGTTGCAAATGCACCTAATGACCCGTGAGTGCAGGTGTGAGAGTCTGTTCCCACAATTACTTCTCCTGGAATTACGTGTCCTTTTTCAGGGAGTACCTGGTGACATACTCCTTCTCTAACATCGTAGAAATTGGCTATTTCCTGTTTTTCCACGAATTCTCTCATAAACATATGGTTTTGTGCGGCTTCCAGGGAATCTGCTGGTACCTGGTGGTCAAAAAGAACCACGATCTTCTCTGGATCCCATACCTTTTCCACTCCGATCTTCTGGAATGATTTCACTGATAATGGCCCGGTTAGATCATGGGTCATGGCCACGTCGATATTAGCCATAACAATTTCTCCTGCACTTGTTTCCTCTAGTCCTGCTGATTTTGCCAGTATTTTTTCTGCCATGGTCATTGACATGTGCTTTTCCTCCATTTAATATAATAAACATCCATTGAACTTATTTACCAAGAAAATTGTTTCCATCCAATGGTTTTAACTAGAATTATGATTTTATTCGGATAATAATCTGTTAACGTGTGATTAATCCCTTTAGAGCTATAATTTGGAAACTGTGATTTTATTTACAATTTTCACGAAATTTTCTACTTCTTCCGGGTTTAATATCTTTAGAATCTTTTTTATCGTATTTTTATGGACTTGTTTGTGCATTTCCATTATTTGGTTACCTTTATGGGTTAATTGCAGGGAATAGAAACGTTTGTCCTCGTTGGATTGGATTTTGTTTATAATCCCCAGATCAATCAGCTGGTTGATGGCTATAGATACCGTTGATTTTTTCACTTCCAGTTTCTTGGCCAGTTCCGAAACGCTTATTCCCTGGTTTTTATCGATTAATTCTATGTAGTAAAGTTGTCTAAGAGTGTATTCTTTTAAATCTCCACTTCGAAGTTGTGTTTGGAATTTTCTCATTAGATCGCTAAGTTTATCCATTGATTCTACCAGTTCAAGCTCCTTATTCATAGGTGATCACCTGTCAAGTAAATAGTTTTATCTAACTAACTATTATTTATAGTATTCCCCCATAACTTTTCATAACCAAGGAAATAACACTCCAGAATCAGCACTATTACTTCTCAAAAGCTCGGACTAAACACATCATATATATTTACATACTATCAATAGAAGGAAGAAGTTAAGTAATAAAATATATATATAATGTAATACTAACTTGTATATTGAATATGATAGATGATTTAATAATATGACCGGAGAGAGATATTGGTGAGGGAAATAAAATGAGGGAAATGAGCCAAGAGATAAAGGATGAATATGAGAAAATTAAGGATAAAATCTCATACGAAGAATTCTTAAAAAAGATGGAAGAATATAAGAAAGAAAACGCTGATGTAAGCTTTATTGACGATATTAGCATAGCCCATATGGTAGTAGGGGACTATATTACTGAAAAAAATGAACCCACAGAAGAAGTGAAAGATTTCTGGAAAATAAAAGATTTGGAAAGTGGTACCCAGCACATAAATCTTGTGGGGCGGGTAATGAGTATTTCCAATGTTAAGAAATTCACCAGTAAAAAAGGTAGAGAGGGAAAACTAGCAAATCTGATTCTCGCAGATGAAACTGGCAGAATAAGGGTTGTTTTTTGGACTGAAAATATCAAACTAATGGATAAATTCCAGGAAGGCGATGTGGTTCGGATCAATGATGTTGAAGTGAAACAGGGTTTCCGGGAGGATGAAACCCACCTGAACATCCAATCATCCTTGGAAAAATTGGATCCTAAGGATTACCCTAATTTACCCCCATATAACGATAAAATAACTCCTTTAAGTGAGGTTAAAGGAGATGCGGAGGTAAATGTTATTGCCCGTATCATCCGGATCCCCCGAGTAAGATCCTTCGATCGTAATGGGAGAGATGGTAAAGTAGTCTCCCTGGAACTGCAGGACAAGAGTGGTAGCATGCAGTTCACCCTCTGGAACAAAGACACCAACCTCATTGATGATCTGGATCTAAAGGAAGGAGATGCCATCCAGATAATGGGAGCCCAAAGCAGAGTCCGCAATGGAGAAATATCCCTAAGTCACTCCTGGATTGGGAGAATAATAAAAGGAAACTTTGACGTTCCAGAATACCATGAAGATATTCTCAAAATCGGAGACGCCCATGAAATGCGAAATGTTACCCTCGTCGGCCTGGTTAGTAAGGTCTACGATACCATAACCTTCGAACGAGACGATGGAAGCACTGGTAAAGTGAAATCAATGGAATTAGAGGATGAAACTGGAGCCATTAGGGTTACCCTGTGGAACGAGGACACTGAAATCGATGTTAAAAAGGGAGATATCCTGAAAATCATTGGAGGTAACATTGAATTCGATGATTATTCCGGCACCAACTATAGGTTAAACACCAACTGGAACACTAAATTCATCATCAACCCAGTAATAGACCAGGAAATGAAAGATGCACTGAAAGAGGTTGGCAAATATCTTAAACCAATGAAAATCGGTGATCTTAATAAGATTGAGGATGATGGTGAAGAAGTGGATATCATTGGACGTGTGGTTAACCTCTACGAGCCTAACGAATTTCAGCGTGACGATGGCACCGCTGGTCAGGTGAGAACTGCAGAAATTGCCGATGACTCGGGAATGGTGAGGGTTTCCCTATGGGACACTAAAGCCGAACATCCACTTAAAGAGGGAGATGCCCTGAAAATTGAGAACGCACGCACCCGTCTGGGAGATTACCAGGTGGATCTCAGTGTTGGTAGAACTTCCCGACTAATTGAACCCACTGAAGATGAGATAAAAGACTTACCCTCCCTAAAAGATGTGGAATCAATGATCTACCAGAGTAAAAAGATCACCGAGTTGGCAGAAGGAGACAGGGATGTTAGCATTTTCGGCCGAATTCTAAGTATGGGAGAACCAACCCAGTTCACCAAAAGTGACGGCAGCTCCGGCGTGGTTCGTTCCATGGAGATTGCCGACGACACTGGAGTGGTAAGAGCTTCCCTCTGGGATGATCAGGCCAATACAGCCTTTAAAGAAGGTGAAGCTGTTAAAATCGAAAACCCCCGAGTTAGTCTGAGAAATGACCGTATAGAACTCAGTGTAGGTAGAACCACCCTCATTAGTAAACCCAATGAAGAAGAAGCATCTGTTCCCAGTTTGGACGCGATAGAAGGAAAACTCTACCCTCCCAAAAATATTGGAGACATTGAGGAGGGAGATCAGAGCATCAAGGTGACTGGAGAAGTGGTGGATATCCGGGGTAACAAGATACTCTTTGAAATGTGCCCCAACTGTAACAAAAGAGTTAACTGGGTTGACGATGCTTATATCTGCGATATTTGTGGTGAAGAAATCAAAAAACCAAATATGCTGATGATCATCAGTCTCATGTTAGAGGATGACACCGGAACCATAAGTATCACCTTCTTCCGTAAAGCCGCCGAGGAAGTTCTGGGCATGACCACTGCCCAAGCTGAGGAAATCATAGCTGCAACAGGCGATGAAGGATCCCTGGAAGAAAAAGTTGGTGATCTGGTTGGTAGGCAGATCACGGTGATCGCCGATGCCAGCTTCGACGAATACAATGAGGAAGTGCGTTTAAACACCAGGAAAATGGTGGATGTTAAACTTTAATTACTGGTAATAGCAAAATTAGAGTATTAAACCTGGTTTAAGAGCATCCATTATGAAAAATATAATCCAAATAATTAATTTAAACAATTCAAAGGGAGATTAAGATGGTGGAACTGGAAGATTTACCTAATGTAGGAGAAAAAACCGCTCAAAAATTAAGAGATGCTGGTTTTGCAGATATGATGCGACTGGCCACCGCCACCGCCAAGGAACTCAGTGTTAAAGCTGAAATTGGTGAAGGAGTTGCGGAAAAGGTCATCGAAGCTGCTCGGAAGGCAGAGCAGATCGACTTTGAAACAGCCCTAGATGTGATGGAACGCAGGAAAGATGTGGGCCACATCATCACCGGGAGTACTGGTTTAGACGAGTTGATTGGTGGAGGAATAGAAACTCAGGCCATAACCGAGGTTTTCGGAGAATTCGGATCCGGTAAAAGTCAAATATCCCATGAAATCGCAGTTACGGTTCAGTTACCCCCTGAAAAGGGAGGTTTATGTGGAGAATGCGTTTTCATTGACACTGAAAACACCTTCCGGCCCGAAAGGATAAAACAAATAGCAGAAGGATTCACCTTGGATGTAGAGGAAGTTCTGGGCAAGATTCACATTGCCCGGGCATTTAACTCCAGCCACCAGATACTAATGGCTGATAAAGTCAACGAACTCATACAAAAAGGAGTGAATATTCGTCTGGTGATTGTTGATTCCCTTACTTCTCATTTCCGTGCAGAATATGTGGGAAGGGAATCCCTGGCTACACGGCAACAAAAACTGAATCAACACTTGCACACCCTGCAGAACATAGCTAACACTTACAATGTGGCTGTTTTTGTAACCAATCAGGTGCAAGCCCGCCCGGATGCCTTTTTCGGAAGTCCAACCAAGGCTATTGGAGGGCACGTGCTGGGACACGCATCTACATACAGAATATGGCTTAAAAAAGGACTTGCAGGTAAACGTATCGCCCGTTTAGTGGACAGCCCTCACTTACCCGAAGGTGAATCTGTATTCAAAGTAGTTACTGAAGGGATTGTTGATTAATCAAACTCAGGAGACTTTTCCTTCTTTTTCTCATTTTTTTTTATTTTAGATAATTTTTCAGTATGTTGATTTTATAATTACGGAACCCATACAAAATTGTTCTGGTATATAAACCTTGTTTAAAAAATTTAATAGAAAACTTTATATTTAGATCTGATTACACCCTAATTCATAAGATTAGATTAATAATCACATTGATGGAAAAATAGGTGATCTAATTGGCAGATGAAAATAAGCAAGAAGCAACTGAAGAACCAAAAATCGGAGTCTACACATGTCACTGTGGTATCAACATCGGTGGTGTCGTTGATATCGATGCAGTAAAAGAATATGCAGCAACCCTGCCCAACGTAGTAATATCCGAAGAATACAAATACTTCTGTTCAGACCCTGGACAGGACATGATCCAGAAGGACATTAAAGAAAAAGGCATTAACCGAGTAGTAGTGGCAGCATGTTCACCTCGACTTCACGAACCAACCTTCCGAAGATGTGTTCAGGAAGCAGGACTAAACCAGTTCCTATTCGAATTTGCAAACCTGAGAGAACACGATTCATGGGTTCACATGGGCGAACCTGAAAAAGCAACTGAAAAAGCCAAAGACTTAGTCAGAATGGCTGTTGCCAAAGCCAGGCTATTAGAACCCCTGGAAGCATCCGTTGTTTCCGTGGACAAAAGATCCCTGGTTATAGGTGGAGGAGTAGCTGGTATCCAGTCCGCACTCGACCTGGCTGACATGGGATTCAAAACCTACCTGGTAGAAAAACAACCAACCATAGGTGGACGAATGGCCCAGCTGGACAAAACATTCCCTACCCTGGACTGTTCCATGTGTATTCTAGCTCCAAAAACTGTGGACGCTGCAAAACACGAAAACATCGAACTCATCTCCTTTGCTGAAGTTAAAGAAGTTCACGGTTACATTGGTAACTTCCAAGTAGTAATTGAGAAGAAACCACGATATGTTAAAGAAGAGGAGTGTACCGGTTGCGGAAGCTGCTCCGAAGTATGTCCAATTGAAATGCCCAACTACTTCGACGAAGGAATGGGTATGGTCAAAGCAGTGTACATCCCATTCCCACAAGCAGTACCACTATGTGCAACCATAGACAAAGATTACTGTATTGATTGTAAACTCTGTGACCAGATCTGTGAACGTGGAGCAATTGACCACGACCAGAAAGCAGAACGTATCGAAATCGATGTGGGTACCATCATCGTAGCCACTGGTTACGACCCATACGACCCAACCGAGAAGAAAGAATGGAGCTATGCTGACGCTGAAAACGTTATCACTGGTCTGGAACTGGAAAGACTGATCAACGCATCCGGTCCTACCATGGGTAAAGTTCTAAAACCATCCGACGGTGAAAAACCTAAGAGCGTGGCCTTCATCCAGTGTGTGGGTAGTAGGGATGCTCAAATCGACAAACCATACTGTTCCCGTGTTTGCTGTATGTACGCCATGAAAAACGCACAACTCATCAAGGACAAAATGCCTGATACCGATGTGGCCATTTACTACATGGATATCCGAGCATTCGGTAAAGGATTTGAAGAGTTCTACCAGAGATCCCAGGAAAAATACGGAATCAAATTCATCCGTGGACGACCAGCCAATGTCCTGGTTAACCCAGACGACACCCTGTCCATCCGTGCAGAAGACAGCTTACTGGGTAAAGTCACTGAATACGATTACGACATGGTTGTTCTCTCTGTGGGTCTACAGCCTCCAGAAGGAGCTGAAGAACTCCGACAGACCATCGGTCTATCCAAATCTGCTGACGGATTCCTCATGGAAGCTCACCCCAAACTCCGACCTGTGGACACCCTCACTGACGGTGTTTACCTTGCTGGTGTATCTCAGGGCCCTAAGGATATTCCTGACGCTGTGGCTCAGGCTTCTGGTGCCGCTGCCCGAGCAGCAATACCAATGGTCAAAGGTGAAGTGGAAATCGAACCAATCGTTGCAGTGGTCGACTCCGATGTCTGTGGTGGATGCGAAGTGTGTCTAGAGCTATGTCCATTCGGAGCCATTGAAAGAAAGGACGAAAAAGCAACCATCAATGTTGCACTGTGTAAAGGATGCGGAACCTGTGTAGGTGCCTGCCCATCTGGTGCAATGGACCAGCAGCACTTCCGAACTGGCCAGATATTCGCCCAGATCGAAGCTGCCCTGGATTCAGGTAAATAAGGGCAAACACCCTTTTTAACCTTTTTTTATTTAAATCCTTTTTTTAAATTAGATTTTTTTTGAGATTATATTTTACCACAACCTAATTATCCGAATTATTACCATTAGGCTATTTTAACTTGACAAAAACTCATTGAATCCACAATATTAATTATGCGAAATCAACCCATACCTTAAATGTGGAATTAATTTTTTAAAAAAAGAGAGGGATGGGTAATGAAGTACCAGGAACTGGGTAAAAAATTCAAAAACATTCTTAAACTGGAAAGGGAACCCGTGGCTATGAAATGGGTTTCCCACGAACCGCGAAATATTCCCAAAGAAGAAGAAAAATCAAGATTCTGCACCAAACTGGACAAAGCCATGAAGAGGGAGATTTTCTATTCAACTGCAGAAGAAGAAGAGTGTATGGGCGGTCTTAAATACACTGGAATGAAAGATCCAGAAGAATTTCCTAAAAACATGCGCAGTGGTTCATTTTTAGTCCCGGCAGGAGTTTATAAGAGCATACCTGCAGTGCAACGATCCTGGAAGGATAACCTGGCTATTGAACCCAATATATTCAGTGCCATAATCTTCGCACCACTTATAGAGGCCGATTATGAACCAGACGTGATATTCGTAGTGGCCAATGCCCGCCAGGGAATGGAAATCCTCCACGCCAACGCCTACGACTCCGGATCACATGGATTAGGGGCTGATTCGGGCCCTATCTGCAGTTCAATGGCTTCTATACCTTACCTTACTAGTAAAGTCACCTATGGTTTTGGTGATATTGGATCCCGAAACCATATGGATCTCCATGATGAGGAGATTATGGTCAGCATTCCGGCCTCTGATCTGGAAAGGATAATCCAAAACCTGGAAGAAATGAAAACAAAAACTTTCTTCCGGAGGGATGAAACCAAAACAAATGGAGACTAGATTTTCTTAAAAAATACGCTTCCAACCAGTTTAACTGATAAGTTGGAAAGTATTTATATTCCCTTAATTTTATAGTTCCCTATACCAAACCCGCTAATACAATGATATCATGATTTGGCCGGAGGAAAATAATGTCAGATAATGAAAAATACGCTCAGGAAATAAAGGATATTACCAAAAAGCATCATGAATGGATGAAAAACAGTGTGAATCTCATTGCCAGTGAGAACATCACCAGTATCAGTGTCAGAGAGGCACTGGCCACTGATCTGTCCCACCGGTATGCAGAAGGACTGCCCTGTCACCGACTGTACGAGGGATGCCAGTACATCGATGAGATTGAGAACATCACCATTGACCTATCCAAAAAACTATATAATGCTGAACACGCTAATGTACAACCCATATCCGGAGTAGTTGCCAATATGGGATCATTCTTTGCTTTGGCCAACCATGGAGATGGAATGATGGCCCTGGAAGTTCCAGTGGGGGGCCACATCAGCCATGCGAATGTGAGTGCTGCTGGTATCAGGGGTCTCAAAGTATCACCCCACCCCTTCGATGAAGAAAAGATGAACATCAACGCTGACGCCATGAAAAAGGAAATACTCACCCGTAAACCAAAAATAGTCCTTTTAGGCGGTAGTTTATTCCTCTTCCCCCACCCGGTGAAGGAAGCCAGGGAAACAGCCGATGAAGTAGGTGCCAAGGTAATGTACGATGGTGCACACGTACTGGGACTCATTGCCGGAGGACAGTTCCAGGATCCACTCAGGGAAGGAGCTGATTTACTGGTGGGAAGTACCCACAAAACATTCCCCGGCCCACAGGGAGGTATTATTCTCTGTAAAGAGGAATTAAAACAAAAGATTGATGATGCAGTGTTTCCGGGTGTGGTTAGTAACCATCACCTCCACCATCTGGCAGCCCTGGGCATAGCCACAGCAGAAATGGCAGAATTCGGAAAAGCCTACGCCAAACAGATCATAGCCAATGCCCAGGCACTGGCACAAAATTTCCATGAACTGGGGTTCAAAGTACTCTGTGAAGATCTGGGCTTCACTGAATCCCACCAGGTAGCCATGGACATGTCCAACATCGGAAAAGCCTCCAAAATGGCCAAAGACTTGGAAGCAAATAACATAATCCTAAACAAAAACCTCCTACCCTGGGATGATGTTAACCGCTCTGATGACCCATCAGGCATAAGAGTGGGAACACAGGAACTAACCCGCCGTGGACTAAAGGAATCACACATGGCAGAAGTAGCTGAACTCATAAAAAAGGTAGTTGTTGATGGTAAAACAGTTAAAGATGAAGCATCTGAATTCATATCCTCATTTGATACTGTACACTACGCTTTCCGTGAGGACCGGGCCTACGACTACATAGAATTTTAAATGAATAGTGGGATTTATCCCAGTAGTGGAATCATCTATTTGCTGCTGCCAATAAATCCTATTTAGTTAGAGCGGGATTCATATTTAGTTAATAGATGGTAAAAACGAGGATGGTTTATGAAAATTGCCTGGGCCTTCACCGGAGCAGGTCATCTGCTCAGCGAAAGTGTGGAAATACTTGAAAAACTTGCAGCGGAACATCAGGTGACTGTACTTCTTTCTGGTGCCGGTGAAGAAGTTTTAAAAATGTACGGACTCTTCAACCGTGTTAAATTAGTTACCGGAGGATATTACCAGGAACTGATTTTGGAAAAGGACCAAATGTGGAGTTATCCCATATCCGGCCGTTTTTCACTGGGAAGATACGATTTATTAATTGTTTCCCCCACCACCTCCAACACCATTGCCAAACTGGTCCACGGAATTGCAGACAGCCTGGTGACCAATGCCGTAGCCCAATCCGGTAAAGGAAATGTAAAAACCCTGCTGGTCCCAGTTGACCTTGAATCTGGAGATTTAGATACGGTTCTCCCCTCTAAACTCGAACTGGACCTATGCCAGAACTGTACTACTTGTGAGGCTGCAGCAGTATGCCCTCCCGATGCCATCACCCCTGGAGTGGAGATCAACCTCCTTAAATGCCAGGGATGTGCTGCCTGCCAAACGGCATGCCCCTACGGTGCAGTGAGCGGAGGTAGCATTATCACCATCCACATGCGGGAAATTGACATTAAAAACAGCAGGAAACTTCATCATCTGGAGGGAGTGGAAGTTTTAAAGGACCCATTAGAAATATTAAGCCATCTATAAATCCAATTATTATTATTCTTAATAATTTAACCTTTATTTACTTTTAATTCTACCTTTGAGTCTAATCCTGAGTATTTCAAAAACATATAATGATAATGATATATTAAATTAAATTTAAGAAATTTCTTATTTTTTCCAATCATTTGAATAATTTTTCCAATCATTTGAATAATATTTAATCGCTCATCTCCCTGTAAGTGTACATTTTTATAAAATGGTTGCAAGTGCTTTTTGAAACCAGTTTATTCCATTGTTGAAAGTGAATTGATAAAATTTTACATAGGTGTTTAGCTTTTTCTTGGATAT
>Ga0334882_1000142_pt1 | contig 127156 bp, 93 predicted proteins | sample GraSluR1_MG_5_FD_207226 | JGI IMG/M metagenome (GOLD analysis project Ga0334882, IMG submission 207226) | Sludge microbial communities from methane-producing bioreactor in Wageningen University, Netherlands - Granular Sludge_15_04-R1 | ecosystem: Engineered > Bioreactor > Anaerobic >...
ATTCTGCCATTATATTCATATTTTAGAAATAACACCAGAAAAACCGTACATCCTGCGGTCCAAGCCCCCTAAAACCCCCCTTTTCTCCGTTCCTGACGGTTCATATCCTTATATTCTCCCGAATATGTTGAAATTGACGCTTTCCGGTCCGACCCCCATAATTTTTCCATATCTCAAGGAGGAATCTATGAAAAAATTTTTGTTAGTTCTGGCTGTTCTGCTTGTGGGAGCCACCCTCTTTGCCGGCGGCGCCAAAGAGAGCCCTGACGGTAAAGCCGACATCGTCATCTACAACTCCATGCACGGTGACCCTAAACCCCGGGAAGCGGACATCGAAGTGGTTGAAAAATTCATGGCCGACAACCCCGGCGTCAAAGTGGTCCACTCCATCGTGGCCCATGAAGACTTCAAGCAGGCCATCCGGGCCTACCTGACCGCCTCGACTCCCCCGGATGTTCTCACCTGGTTCGCCGGCAACCGGGCCCGCTACTTCATCGACAAGGGCCTGATTATGGACATCAGCGACGTCTGGGAATCCGAAGGCTGGAACGAATCCTATGCCAAGGGCTGGCAGGCCATGAGTTCGGTGAACGGAAAGAAGTACTTCCTTCCCACCTCCTGGTACTGGTGGGCCGTCTATTACCGCCCCTCGGTCTTCGAAAAGTACGGCCTGGAAGCCCCGGAGACCTGGGATGAGTTCATCGAAGTCTGCGACACCCTGGTGGCCAACGGGGTCAAACCCTTCACCATCGGAACCAAGTACCGCTGGACCGCCGCCGCCTGGTTTGACTACTTCAACATGAGAATCAACGGGCCCCAGTACCACATCGACCTGATGCTGGGCAAGGAAAGCTACAACGACCCCCGGGTCAAAAAAGTTTTTACCGAATGGGCCAAATTCATAGACAAGGGTTACTTCATCAATGATCCCGCCGCCTACACCTGGTCTGAAGCCATCCCCTTCATGCTCGATGAAAGCGCCGCCATGTACCTCATGGGCGACTTCCTCCGGGATTCCTATCCCGCCGAACTTCACGGAGACCTGGACTTTTTCCGGTTCCCCATCTACGACGCGTCGGTACCCATCGGTGAGGACGCTCCCACCGATGGCTACTTCATCGCCGCCAAATCGGCCAACCCCGAAGCGGCGAAAAAACTTCTGGCCGCCTTCGGCTCCAAGGAAACCCAGGAATACTTCGCCGAAACCATGGGCCGACTCAACACCAACGGCGATGTGGACATGAGCCTCTTCAACGCCAACCAGCAGAAGGGCATCGAAATGATCAACAACGCCGACTTCGTGGCCCAGTTCTACGACCGGGACACCACCCCCGAGATGGCCGACGTGGGCATGAACGCCTTCATGGAGTTCTGGGACAACCACTCCGCCGCCGACATCGACCGGATTGTTGCCAAACTGGAAGCCACCAGGCTGGAAGTATTCACCGAATAGTCTGATCCTTTTTTCTCCCATTGTTAGTTATCCGGAAGGGAAAGCGTTGCTTTCCCTTCCCCCTTTTTTTCAATCAAGGAGGCACCCGTGGGCCTGACCCAACGCCGACCCGGGCGGACAGCCTTTCCCGGGCATAATCCCTGGACCCCCTGGTTCTTTCTGGCGGTCCCCCTGATCATCTATACCCTCTGGGTGGTGGGCCCCATGCTCTACACCTTTTACCTGAGTCTGACCAACTGGGACGGCATCTCCCCTCCTCAGTTTGTCGGTCTGAAAAACTATGCCCGGCTCTTCCGGGACGATGTTTTCTTTCTGTCCCTGAAAAACAATCTGGTCTGGATCGGTTTCTTCATCACCGTCCCGGTGCTGGTGGGGCTTGCCCTGGCCATGCTGCTGAACAAGGAAATTCCCGGCTCCCGGGTGTTCAAAGCCAGTTTCTACTCCCCCATGGTTCTTTCCCTGGTGGTGTGCGGCCTGATCTGGTCGTGGCTTTACAATCCCACCGGGGGGCTTATCAATAACGTTTTGCGGGGCATCGGCCTGGACGGCCTGGCCCGGGGATGGCTCAGCGACCCCAAGACGGTGCTGGGCTCCATCATCACCGTGGCCATCTGGCGCCAGGTGGGTTACGTGATGATTCTTTTCCTGGCGGGACTGCAGAGTGTGGACCCCTTCCTGGTGGAGGCCTCGGTGATCGACGGCGCCAGCCGCTGGCAGAGCTTCCGCCACGTCATCCTGCCCCAGCTCCAGCCCATCACCATCGTGGTGGTGGTCATCTCCATCATCGACTCCCTCAGGGCCTTCGACCTGGTGTCGGTGATGACCCGGGGCGGCCCCTACAACCGGTCCAGCGTCCTGGCCAACTACATGTACATCCAGTCCTTCAACAACTACAAAATGGGTTACGGCGCCGCCGTTTCGGTGATTCTCTTCATGATCTGTCTGGTTTTCATCGCCCTCTACCTGCGTCAGATCGCCGGAGAGAACAAGAGAAGGGGGGCCCACCATGGTTGAGAAAGTCAATCCCGCCCGCAAGATCATTTTGCTGTCGGTGCTTACGGTGATGACCCTCTTCTGGCTCACCCCCCTGCTGGTGGCCCTGATCACCAGCTTCAGGACCAACAATGACCTGATGGTCCGGGGGTTCCTGGCACTCCCCGAAAAGATCGACCTTACCAGCTACAAGGATGCCTGGACCCGGGGAGAACTCCACAAGTTCCTTCCCAACAGCTTCATCATCACCCTGCCCTCCCTGGTGCTGACCCTGTTTCTCTCCTCCTTAAGCGCCTACGCCCTGAGTAAGTTCCATTTCCGGGGCCGGGGGATTCTGCTGGGGGTCTTCGTGGGGGGGATGATGCTGCCCTTCCAGATCCTGCTGCTGCCGGTGTTCAAGCTTTCCGAGGCCCTGAAGATCTACGATACCTACTGGGCCCTCATCGCCATCCACACCGCCTTTCAGATGGGGTTCTGCACCTTCGTCCTGCGGAACTACATGGTCACCCTGCCCGACTCCCTCACCGAGGCGGCCCGGATCGACGGCTGCGGCGAGTTCCGCATCTACCGGCAGATCGTTTTGCCCCTGGTGCTTCCCGCCATGGCCGCCCTTGCCACCCTGGAGTTCACCTGGATCTTCAACGACTACATCTGGGCCCTGATCCTGGTGCGCACATCGGATCTGATGCCCATCACCGCCGGACTGGCCAAGCTTCAGGGCCAGTACGTGATGGACTGGACGGTGATCATCTCCGGGGCCCTGATTGCCTCAGTGCCAACGGTCTTCGTCTTCGTGTTTCTGCAGAAATACTTTATCCAGGGACTCACCATGGGAGCCAACAAATGATCGTACCGAAAATCAGCAAACTCATTTACGGGGGAGACTACAACCCCGAACAGTGGGACCCCGCGGTCTGGCGGGAAGATGTGAAACTGATGAAGGAGGCGGGGGTCAACATGGTTTCCCTGGCCATCTTCTCCTGGGCCCTGCTGGAACCCCGGGAGGGGGAGTACGATTTTGGGTGGCTCGACGAGGTGATGGACCTGCTGGCCGAAAACGGCATCGCCGTTGACCTGGCCACCGCCACCGCCGCCCAGCCCGCCTGGATGAGCCTCAAGTACCCCGATGTGCTGGCGGTGACCGAAGAGGGAACCACCCTGAGCTACGGCTCCCGTCAGGTCTACTGCCCCAACAGCCCCTCCTACCGCCGGGGAGCCGCCCGGCTTACCGAAGCCATGGCCCGGCGCTACAAGGATCATCCCGCCCTGGTGATGTGGCACATTAACAACGAGTACGCCTGCCATATCAAGGCTTGTTACTGCGACACCTGCGCCGCCGCCTTCCGGGTCTGGCTCAAAGAGCGCTATGAAACCCTGGAGGGACTCAACCGCGCCTGGGGCACCCGGTTCTGGAGCCAGGTCTACCACGAGTGGGAGGAGGTCATGCCCCCCCGGAAGACCTCCACCATCAAAAACCCCGGCCAGGTCCTGGACTACGCCCGGTTCATGAGCCGGTCCCTCCAGGACTGCTGCGTCATGGAAAGGAACATCCTTAAAAAGATCACCCCCCATCTGGAGGTGACCACCAACTTCATGCTCCAGTTCAAGGAGATCGACTACTTTCGCTGGGCCCCGGACCTGGACATCATATCCTGGGACTCCTATCCCAACCCCGCCCCGGGGAACGACCCCGCCGACCCCGCCCTGGACAATGACCTGATGCGCTCCCTGGGAAAAGGAAAACCCTTCCTGCTGATGGAACAGTCCCCGGGGGCGGTGAACTGGCGGGAGGTAAACGTGCCCAAACCGCCGGGCAAGCTGGAGCTCGATTCCCTCCAGGCGGTGGCTCACGGCGCCGACGGGGTACTCTACTTCCAGTGGCGCCAGTCCCGGCGGGGGGCGGAAAAATACCACGCCGGCTGCGTGCCCCATCAGGGCCGGGAATCCCGGATCTTCCGGGAGGTGACCCGGCTGGGCCGGCGCCTGGAAGCCTTAAGCGATCTGCGGGACAGCCGCATCGAGGCCCGGACGGGCCTGGTGGTGGATTATGAAAGCTGGTGGGCCCTGGAGGGACAGGCGGTACCGAGCCAGAGACTGCGGTATCGTGACCAGCTGCTGCGCCACTATCGGGGCCTCTACCGCCGGAACCTGGCGGTGGATATCCTGCCCCAGGCCGGCCCCTTCGAGGGGTATGCGCTGCTGCTGGTGCCGTGTCTTTATCTGCTCGAACCGGATACCGCCGCCGCACTGACCGCCTTCGTCGAAGCGGGAGGAACCCTGGTGGTCACCTTCTTCAGCGGCATCGCCGACAAGGAGGAATCGATCTACCTGGAAGGTTATGGGGGCCCCTTAAGGCACCTCCTGGGTCTGACGGTGGAAGAATTCTGTCCCCTGGAACCACACATGATCCAAAAGGTGGAAATTACCAAAAACCCCTGGCTTTCGGCGGGCACCTATCCGGTGAATATCTGGAGTGAAGTGATCCGGCCCGAAGGGGCGGAGGTGATCGGCCGGTTCACCGAAGATTATCCTGCCGGAACCCCGGCGGTGACGGTAAACAGAACCGGTAGAGGCAAAGTCGTGTATCTGGGAGCCGATCTGCCACAGGATGCCCTGGATGAACTGCTGGGAAACCTGGCAAAAGAAGCAGGAGCCGTCCCGGCGGCCGAATCGGACCCCGGGGTGGAGGTAAGCCTGCGGAAATCGGAAACCGCAGAGTATCTTTTTGCCCTGAACTTCAACGGCAGGCCCGCCGCCTTCACCCTCCCCGGAGGGGGCTGGAACGACGCCGAAACCGGCGAAGCCCTGTTAGGCCGGATAGAACTGGCCTCCCGGCAGACCCTGGTGGCACGGCGGAACCGGGGGTAGGAGCAGGAAGACTCAGAGGCTCTCCACCATGGTCCAGAAGACCTTTTTCATGTAGGAGACCGCTTCCTCCCTATCTCCCTGGTATCCATCGATGGCGGCCAGGAAATCAAACCCCTCCAGCAGGATGCCGAAAAGACGCCCCGTCTTTTCGGCATCCCCGGTGGGTCTCCCTTGAGAAACCAGATAATCGGTTACCGCCTTGACTGTGACGCGATTCAGCCTGTCATAAGTATCCTGAAACTGTTTCCGCAGCTCGGGGTCCCGGGTGGCCAGGTAGAAAGATCCGTAAAAGACCACGTCATCATAGCCATCCTTGTAGTCGAAGCTCCAGAATTCATCTACCAGCCTTTCCAGCCGCTCCCGGGGAGAAAGAATCCCCGAAGCCATGAAAATCAGCCGGTCCGCCCGGGCCTTTTCCTGAAACATATAGTCAAAAAGAGCCCGGAAGAGCTCTTCCTTCGAATTGAAATAGTGAAGGATCAGGCTCTTGCTGACCCCCATTTTCTTCGCCACCAGGGCTATGGTGGTATTTTCAAACCCCACTTCCGCCACCACCTGATGGCAAAACTCGAGGATCTGGGGTTTTCTCTGGTCGGTCAGATCTTTTCTTCCCATAATGATAACCGGCGGCCTCCGGGTATCCCGGGGCCGCCGCTCATTCTAACCGGTTATCTCCGAAAAGGGAACCGGCTGTTTCTCTTCCAAATTGATCTCCTAGGGTGCCTCGAAAACCACCCGGCCTTCGAAGAGGGTCATCACGGGGTGAGCGTATTCATCGTATTCCTCGGGGTCAAGATCAAAGAGATCCACAGGGTAGACAACCAGGTCCGCCAGCTTGCCCTCTTCGATGCTGCCGATATCATCTTCCAGGAAATTGGCCCAGGCGCCGTTCCAGGTGGCCGCCTTGACCGCCTCTTTGAGGCTGATCCTTTCTTCCGCCGGGGGCAGGACGCCGATGGTGTACTCCTCAGGATTCAGAGCCCGGCCGGGATCGGTGGTTCGCTCCAGCCCCGAATCGGTGCCATACCAGAGTTCAAATATGGAACGGGGCAGGGCCCGGGTGATGGCACTGTAAAAGGCCCAGGCGTAGTTTGGTTCGGTGACGAAAAAATCGCTGTGAATGGTCACATTTACCTCGGCGTCAAAGAGGCTCCGCATGGGATACATCCGTGAGACCCGGTCTTCCCCCAGGTAGGGGGCGTAGAGATCGTAGTAGTAGTCATCCGCCACGATCCAGTAGGGGGCCGTATGGGCGCTCATACCGAGCCGGCCCATCCTGACCACATCTTCGGGCTCGATGAGCTGAACATGGGCGAAGGAATGCCGGGAGTCCCGGGCTCCGTTGCGGGACACCGTTTTTTCCAGGGCATCCAGGGTGTACCGGGCGGCGGCATCACCAATCTGATGAACGTGAATCTGGAACCCCTCCCGGTCAATCCGGGTAAAAAGGTCCGCCATCACCTCATCATCCCAGACCTTGATCCCGTGCCAATTGTCGTCCCGGTGACTATAGGGCTCCAGGAGGAATCCCGTTTCCTCTTCAATCACCTGATCCGAGAAAAATTTAAAGCTTCCCACCTGCCAGTGGGGCGTGGCAAACTGCCGGGAAAGCTCCAGACCTGCTTCGATGGCCCCCTCAAGATCCTCCATTTCCGGGTCCAGCATCCATCCGCCCCGGTAGCGTATGGTCAGGAGTCCCTCCTCTGCCAGTTCCTGATACGCCTGGTAGTACTCCCGTTCATCCAGGGATACCATGGCATCGTAGGCGGTGGTGATCCCTTCGGCATTGAACCACTCCTGGAGCCACAGGAGGGCCTCTTTGTACTCATTTTTTGTGTAACCCGGAAGGAACTCTCTGACCAGGCCCATGGCACCGTCTTCCTGAAGGAGGCCCGAGGGTTCCCCCGTGACAGGATCTTTCTTGATGACCCCGTTATGGGGATCGGGGGTGTCGGCGGTGATGCCCGCCCGTTCCAGGGCCTTGGAATTCACCCAGAGGGAATGGCCGTCCACGGAGGTGATGGCCACGGGCCGCTGGGAATCAATTTCATCGAGCCATTCCTTTCGCGGGCCCACTTCATCGAAGGCAGACCGCATGAAGCCGGCGCCCTGGATGGCCTCCATTTCGGGATGCTCCTCTACGAACTCCCGAATCAGGCTCAGATAGCTCTCCTTGTCAAACACCTGATGAAGACTCACCTCATACAGATAAACCACGGCGCTCATGGCGGGGTGCATGTGGGCGTCCACGAAGGAAGGAAGAACCATCCCTCCCTGAAGATCCACCCGCCGGGTATTCCGCCCCACAAGGGAAAGGATCTCGTCATCACTTCCCACCCGGATAATTCTGTCGCCCCGGATTGCCACTGCCTGGGCCACCCGATCCGCCCCGTCCTGGGTATAGACGGCGCCGTTGTAGAATACCAGATCGGCCCCCTGGTCGACCCGGGTGGCGCATCCCGCCATCAAAGTCAGCGCCAGAACCAGGGTCATCAGAATCATGATTTTTCCTGCTCCCTTCAACCTTTTCATAAAAACCTCCTTGCGGTCTTTTAATTGTCTGACCGTTCGGTCTATTTTTGCAGGGAAAGGAGGCCCTGTCAAGAAAAATCCGCCCGTCCCTTGTACAAGCGGTTTCCGACAATTAAGATTCAGTCCAGTGAAGGACAGATAAAAAATGAAAAGCCGTGTCTCCCGCCTCCTTCTCCTTCTCATGATGATGCCCCTTCCCGGCCAGAGCCTCAGGGTGGGCTGCCAGCAGACCAATGTTCCCCTGGCGCCGCTGATGGAGGCCCTGCTGAGGGAGGAAGGCTATGAGGTGGAAATGATAATCCTTCCCCTGGAAAGATCGCTGCTGATGCTGAAAGAGGGAGAGATCGACATGGACTTTTTCAGGGCCGAAGCCGCCATCGCCGCAGACCCGGAGTTGAGGAAAATTGACGTTCCCCTGGTGGAAACAACCTTCCGGGCCTATACAAAGAACCCGGATGTCATTATCCGGAGCCGGGACGACCTGGGGAATCACCCCTTCGCCTACGCCCGGGGAACCAGAATTCTGGACGATCTAACAGAGAGCCTGGAGCCCATGCTGGCCCAGGATAATGACCGGCTCTTCCAGATGATCAGCCGGGACCGGGTGGAGGTGATCATCATCAACGATCAAGCCCGGATCTATTTCTCCCGCGCCTATCCCGACCTGACCCTCCATGCCCAGGAACCGCCCCTGGTCCGGTTTCGGGCCTATGCGGTGGTTCACCGGTCCCGGGCAGACCTCGCCGCCGCCCTGGAGGAGGTGTTTCGGCGCTGGATCCGGGAAGGACGCTGGCAGCGTGAGATGGACAGGATCATTTCCGGAGGGCCCAGCCAGCCCTGACGCCCCTCCGGCTACCCATCCGCCGCCAGGGCATGAGATTATTCTTGCAAAAGACCCCCGTTTTTTGTATAATTTATGATAGAAACACGGGGGTCTTTATGAAAAGAACGGCGTTATCAGCCATGGAATCCTGGCTGCATCAAAAATCCAGAAAGCCCCTGGTCATCCGGGGGGCCCGGCAGGTGGGAAAAACCGCGCTGGTCCGCATCTTTGCAGAACAACAAGGCCTAGACCTTATCGAAATCAACCTCGAACGCCATCTGGAATTAACGAAACTGTTTGCAGGGATAGACATCCCCGGGATTCTTCTGGAACTGGAAGGAATGACGGGAAAGAAAGCCGTACCGGGTAAAAGCCTGCTCTTCCTCGACGAGATCCAGGCTATTCCGGAGGCCATTGCGGCACTGCGGTATTTCTACGAAGACAGGCCGGAATTGGCTGTTGTGGCGGCCGGTTCACTCCTTGAATTCGCTTTGGCCGAGCACAGCTTCTCCATGCCCGTGGGGCGGATAGAGTATCTCCATCTGGGACCCATGACATTCCAGGAGTATCTTGAAGCAACCGACCCTTACAGTGCGGAGTGGTTGGATAATCTTGTCTTCGACTGGCAGAAACAGCAGAATGACCAGCTATCCGGCCACCTTGAGATTCCCGGATCCATTCACCATAGATTGCTTAAAAAACAGAGAGAGTATCTCTTTGTGGGGGGTATGCCCGAAGCCGTTTCAGCTTTTTGCGACAACCAGGATTTTCATGCCGTCTCCCGCATCCACAACATATTAATAGAAACCTACATTGACGACTTTGCCAAATATGCCGGCCAGGCAGATCTCGCACGACTCCAGACCGTTTTCAGAGCCCTTCCCCTTCATGGGGGAAAGAAGGTGGTCTATGCCAGATTCTCCCGGGAAGACACATCGGTGCAGATTAAAAACGCCCTTGAACTGCTTCTGAAGGCCCGGATTTCCACCAAGGTGATACACGCCCACGGTAACGGCATTCCCCTGATGGCAGAAATGGATGAACGGGTGTTCAAACTGATCTTTATCGATGTGGGTTTGCTGAACCGGATGTTGGGACTCCCTCCCCACACCCTCCAGGGGATGGATGAAGTTTCCCTGACCAATGCCGGAGCCCTGGCCGAACAATTCGTTGGACAGAATCTGCTTCAAGATAAGGAGATAAGATCACCCCTCTTCCTGAACTATTGGCAGCGGATGGGTAAAACGGAAAACGCCGAAGTGGATTATCTGCTCCAAATCGACGCGGCCCTCTATCCCCTTGAAATAAAGGCGGGAAAAACGGGAAGCCTGAAATCACTGCACCAGTTTATGCTGGAAAAAGGCGGGGCCCTGGCGGTCAGGATGGATCTAAATCCGCCGTCAATCCAGCGAGTCAGGGTTAAGGGGCCCGCTAAAGAAGACATTGCCTATACTCTTCTCTCCCTGCCCCTCTACCTGGTTTCGCGGCTCACCGACGCCGTCAGATCCGCGGCACCAAACACCATGTAACCCTTTCACTCCTCCTCCCTCTGCCCCTCCGCCGTCAAGGTACCCCGGTCCGCCAGGGTCCGGTAGTAGCCCCCCCTCTCCATCAGCTCCCGGTGGGTCCCCGACTCCACAATTTCACCCCCCCTCATGACGTGGATGGTATCGGCCCGCATGATGGTGGAAAGCCGGTGGGCGATGATGATGGTGGTGCGGTTCCGGCAGAGCTCCCAGAGGGCCTCCTGAATCAGGCTCTCCGACTCGTTATCCAGGGAGCTGGTGGCCTCGTCGAGGATGAGGATCTCCGGATCTTTCAGAAAAACCCGGGCGATGGAGATCCGCTGTTTCTGGCCCCCCGAAAGAAGCACCCCCCGCTCCCCCACCGGCGTCTCCAGCCCCTCGGGGAGGGAGGCGATAAACGGTTCCAGGTTCGCCATCTTCACCGCCGCCGCCAGCTCCGCCCCGGTGGCATCGGGCCGGCCGTAGGCGATATTCTCCCGGATGGTGCCGTCGAAGAGGAAGACGTTCTGCTGGACGATGCCGATGGCCCGGCGGAGGCTGTGCTGTTTTACCTGGATGACATCCTGGCCGTCAATGGAAATACCGCCCTGCTGAACCTGGTAGAACCGGGGTATCAGGGAAACCAGGGTGCTCTTACCCGCCCCCGATTCCCCCGCCAGGGCCACGGTCTTCCCCGGCTCCACTTCGAGGCTGATATTTTTCAGGATCCAGTCGGGGGATTTTTCGTAGCGGAAACTCACATCCCGGAGGATAATCCGGCCACCGGCGGGAAGGAAATCCTTCGCCCCCGGCTGGTCCTGAATATCGGGCTGAATATCCATCACCTCCTGAAACCGGTCGAAGGAAGAGAGGCCCTGCTGCATCTGCTCGGTGAAGTTGATCAGCCGGTCGATGGGGGGCAGGATGATTCCCACGTAGAGGATGAAGGTAAAAAGATCCACCAGATCCAGGCGCCCCTGAAAGATCAGCCAGGCCCCCCCGGCGATGATGACAAAGTAGTAGATCTCCCGGAGGAACTGCATGAACGAGTGAAACCGGGCCATCCGGGCGTACATCATCTCCTTGGCCTGCCGGAAGGAAAGGTTGGCCCGGTGAAACTTGGACCGCTCCAGCTGCTCGTTGGCGAAGGATTTGACCTCCCGGATACCCTGCACCGAATTCTCCACGGTACTGTTGATGTCGGCAATCTCCTCGCGAACCTTCCGGAATCCCTGCCGGAGCCGGCTTCCCATGAAGATGCCCCAGACCAGCATCACCGGCAGGGGAATCAGCGAAATCAGGGCCAGCAGGGGATTAAAGACGAACATTACCGCATAGGCCATGACCAGCACCACAGCGGAAATCAGCAGATCTTCCGGGGCATGGTGGGCCACCTCGGCGATGACGTTCAGGTCGTTGCTGATCCGGCTCATCAGGTGGCCCGTCTTGACCCCGTCGAAGTAGCTGAAGGAGAGCTTCTGGATGTGGGCGAAAAGATCCCGCCTCATGTCCGCCTCGATCCTCACCCCCAGGATGTGGCCCCACTTGACCCGGATGTAGGTCAAAAGCGACTTGGCCAGGTAGATGCCGAACATCAGGAAAAGGGCGGAAACGATGGGCCCCGGGTCACGGGCGGGAAGGTGGGTGTTCAGGAGGGTCCGGGTGAGGAAGGGAAAGAGAATCGCCAGGGCCGAGGCGGTGACGGCGCAGAACATGTCCAGAAAAAAAAGCCGCCGGTGGGGAAGGTAGTATTTAATGAAACGCCTGATCATGTCAGACAGGATATCGGAGGGGGGAGGTTTGTTCCAGAGGGACAGCAATTCCAATTCTGATGAAGGTATTGCCCAAGTAAAACGAAGATTCTCGAGGATAGGCACCTGCGCTCAAGGAAAATCGCGCAGGCACCCATCCTCTACATCTTCGTTTTACCAAATAATTAGAAGCCCTTCCTCAAAATTGGATTTAACGACCGGTGGCGGTATCTTTAAGGATATTTCTGATCCAACAGAGTCTGTTGGATCAGAAATTTTCTATAATTCTTAACATCATTCAGAATTACTCATTCATGTTTGCTCTATTCTAACGCTAAAACTCTAATAGCAGATCAAGCCCTTTCTTCGGGTCGTTTGTTTCCGGGCCCCTCCCACTTCCGGCCCAGCAGGTAGAGGAGGTCGGAGAGGCGGTTGATGTAGTTCTGGGAGGGAACCAGCTCCTGCCGCAGGTGCTCCCGGATGGCAGTGACCAGGCGCCGCTCCAGCCGCCGGGTCAGGGTCCGGGCCACGTGGGCGTGGGCGGAAAGCAGGTTGGCGCCGGGTTTGACAAAGACCCCGTCCAGACTCATCCGGTCCATCAGCTCTTTCTCCCAGATCTCCAGCTTTTCCACATCCTTGGGCGTCAGGTTCCGGCTTCCCTCCGGCAGTCCCCCGGGAGAGGCCAGGACTCCCCCCAACACAAGCAGATCACCCTGGATTTCTTCAAGCCTTTTCTGCCAGAGCGGTTCGGCCCCCGAGGCCCGGACAACCCCCAGGTAGCTGAACAGTTCGTCCATGTCCCCCAGGGCTTCAAAGACAAAGTCGTCCTTCCGGCGCCGCTGGCCGTCATAGAGGCTCGATTCCCCCCGGTCGCCGCCGCGGGTGGTGATGTGGCTGAATTCTATCATTGTACTTTCCTTTCCTGTCGGTTTAGGACCCTGTGATTTTCAGATTCCCCGGAAAAGGCGAAAATCATGCAGGGTACTCATTAACTCAAAATGCCGGTCCAGCGAAAATAATTCCAGATTATTCTCCAGGACATTCTGGGCGATGATCAAGTCCCCTATCCCCACCTTGTTGATTCCCTCTTTCAAGTTCTGCGTTTGCATGGATACCAGGGAGTTCCAGTTTATCGTCAGCGGCACTCTGGTTACGGCCAGTAACAAATCTTTCAGGGTATTTTCCCTTTTATGATTGATCGATGGCAGTAATTCGGCAAGAATCAGATCATTAATGCAGAGGGTGTTCCTGTCGAGCAAACCGTTCAGAGGCAAGGTGTTATCATTCCCCCTGAAATATCCTATCCAAACCGAAGAATCTACCAGGACCATGTTATCGGTTCCTCAATACATCCAGATCAATATCCAGATCCACCTTTCCATAGAAAGTTTTAATATCTTTCATCCTTTCTTTTTGTATCAGAGATATTAGAGCCGTTTTAATGACCTCGGTCTTGGTTTTACTGTGGGTCAGCGCCATGGCTTCCTCTATCAGTGATTCGGGCAAATCAAGGGTGGTTCTCATGATCCCTCCTCCTATGCATAATAATAAATATTCCAATATGCATTGTCAATTTAATTTTTATGCATTTCAAAGGGATAAATTCATTTCTGATTTAGCAGCTCTAATTTTAGTGAAGGGCTTAGAACGCATGGCAAAACGAAGATGTAGAGGATGGGTGCCTGCGCGATTTACCTTGAGCGCAGGTGCCTATCCTCGAGAATCTTCGTTTTGCTCGGGTCACGTCTTCACTAAAATTGGAACTTCTGTATCAGCTTTTCCCTATTTGAACAGCAACACGATATCGGGTAAAATCGTCCTCCTCTATGAATAGAATTATGAAACTTCTGACCCCCTACCGGGGGCTCCGCCGGGAAATTTACATCATCGCCCTGGCCAAAACCATCAACGCCATGGGGGTCATGATCTATCCCTTCATGACCCTGCTCCTTAGCACCAAAATCGGCCTTTCCAGCGGTGAAACGGGAAGTTACATCGCCGTGATGGGGCTGATCCACGCCCCCGCCAGCCTGGTGGGGGGAAAGATGGCCGACAGCTTCGGCCGAAAGCGGGTTCTGGTGATCTTTGAATCCCTGGCCGCCCTGGGATACGGTGTCTGCATCTTCCTGGAGCCGACGCTGACCATGGTCCACGTCCTGATGATCTCATCCTTCTGCTTCGGCATGGCCGGCCCCTCCCATGACGCCATCACGGCGGACCTCACCGAACCCCACCAGCGGGACGGCGCCTACTCCCTGAACTACCTGGGGTTCAACCTGGGATTCGCCTTCGCCCAGGTGATTGCGGGACTGCTCTTTCGGGATCATCTCAAATACATGTTCCTCATCGACGCCGCCACCGCCCTGCTGGCGGTGGGGATGATCGGCCTTTTCGTGAAGGAGACCCTCAACCGGGACGGCCTGACCCTGACCGAGGCTCCCGGGGAGTCTTCGGCCCTGCCCTTTCCCTCGGCCACCCCGGAAGTTTCCCTGCCCGATCCGGAGATCCCCAGGACCGCCGGCGGGGCCGCCGCCATCGAAGCCCATGGACTGAATACCCCGGCCCTGGAGGCAAAAACTGCCGACTCCATCTTCGCCGTCCTCAAGGCCCGGCCCCTGCTGCTGGTTTTCGCCCTGGCCGCCTTCGGCTACCGGTTCGTCTACTCCCAGTGGTCGTTCCTGATCCCCCTCCACGCCGAGTTCAACTTTCCCGCCGAAGGGGCCCGGCTCTTCGGGATGCTGGGCAGCACCAACGCCCTCTTCGTGGTGTTTTTCACCCCCCTCTTCACCGCCCTGCTCCATAAGCGAAGCAACATCCGCCGGATCTTCTACGCAGGGATCCTTTTTACCCTGGGATTCGGCCTGCTGGGGTACATCTCCTTCATGGGAGCCTTCTTCATCAGCGTCATCGTCTTCACCTCCGGAGAGATCCTCGAGGCGGTAAGCACCATGCCCTTTATCATGAACCACACCCCCGCCAGCCACCGGGGCCGGATGAGTTCGATCCTGCCCCTGCTGATGGGGGCCGGTTTCTCCCTGGGCCCCCTGGTCTCCGGGGCGGTGCTGGACGCCACCAGCTTCCGGGTCACCTGGACCCTGGCGGCGGCGGTGGTCTTCATATCCACCCTGGCCATGAAGGGGATCGATATGTGGGAGCAGAGGAAGGCGGAGCGGGTGGGCTGATCCATAATGACCGGGATTTCGACCCCAGGGAAAAAATCCGGGGCTTCGGGTAAAATCTCCGGGTTAGCTTTCTTCGGAATCCCCGATCAAGGCGATCTCGGAGCCCACGGGAACCTGCTGGTCCACTTCGAAGAAGGTCTTCAGCACCACCCCCCCGGCGGGGGCTTCCACCTCGATGACCGCCTTGTCGGTCTCCACCTCGCAGAGAGTATCCCCAGCGGCGATGGTCTGCCCCTCCTGGACAGTCCACTCGATAAGCCTGCAGGTTTTTACGGTATCCCCCTGATGGGGAAGAATGACGGATACGGCCATGTTTATTCCTCCGGATGTCCGGCCTTTCGGCCGGGGATGGGTATATCTTAGGATGGAGAGGTAAATCGTGCAAGAGAAGAAAAGAGGCCGCGGCAGCCCTTAGTAAGAAAAACGGGATAAACGGAACAAAATCCTTCTCCTGGCCCAACCAAATCTGTTTTAATTCGTTATAGGTTGACGTTTCTGACCCAGGAAATCTTTATGATTCTGAGTTCCGAGTATGTCTATACGATTCTTGCCGTTCCCACTGATGGTGGATGTTTATAAAACAGAAAGGAATTCCTCGACTGTTATTTCAGCCTGTTTGAGTATTCCTGCAAGAGTTCCAATTTATATTTCTTTATGCTTCGGAACCACACAACCGGAGGATCCCCTTCTAAGAACAATATGACTACCTCGCTGCCGAACCCGCGAAAACCCCAATTTCTCCAAAGCCCGTATGACTTGGCTACCTGACAGAGCAGGCAATTTAGGCATGTACAGCTACCTGGAAGGTTGTCATGAATGGTCGATTGATATGTTCCAAGGGAAACTCTTCAAGATACAGCTCGGTCGCTTCACGTAAATTAGCCAGGGAAGATTCGATTGTTTCACCTTGGGTGGTAGTTCCAGTCTCGGGATTCATGGCAATAAAGCCACCTTCAGAGGCTTTAGTAATAATTGCAGTAAGTTCCATAATGACTCCTATTTACGGTTCTGCTTACAGTAAATATACACAATATAGAGCCAATTTTACAGTGGGGCGATTTTAAAACTCGCCGGCAATTAACTACAAATGATGAAAGGTATTTCTTTTATAAGTACGGGCAGGGTGCTTTGCTGGATAAAGACGCCGTCCAGGCAGTGGTCAAAGCCCTTCACATGGGTTGAGATTTGTCTGAAATCAGGGCAGTAAATCCAAAAACTCACCGGCGGTTAGAACCGGCAGCCTGCATTCTTTATAATCGTTTTTATTTCTGGTTATGATAAAATCGATCTGACTTTTTTCTGCGGTTATATACTGAATGGAATCTTCAAAATCCGCGGCCCTCGCCTTGAGGGCTTCATCAATAATGCTTTCATCAATCGCCAAAATTGACAGTAACTGACGAAGCCTTTTCAGATTTTCCAGGGACTTCTTTTTTCCCTCGTACTTTGTATTGATGTAATACATATTGGCAAAAACAAAGGCGGATGTAAAACCTTGTATTTTTTTATGGTTTATCTCTGTAAATAATTCGGCCGCACTATTGAAATCATTTCGCTTGATCAGTAAATCCAGAATGACATCAGAATCAATGAACAACTTAAGCATGAAGATTTTTCTTCTCCAGGTACTCGAGTTTTTCTTTTTCATAATCGAAATCATCTGGTACCTTCACGGAACCCAAAAGTTCCTGAACCAGGGGAGAAATGGCAGTTTTCTCTCTCTTGTATTCTGAGGTGATAACCCGGAAATAGTTTTCCACTAATTCGGAGAGGGATTCCTGATGTTCCTGAGCGTATTCTTTGGCCCTTCGTATGACCGTATCATCCACCGACAAGGTTAATTTCTTGTTCATGGCTCGACCCTTTACGAAGAAATATTATCAAATCTATATGTAAATTGAAGCCCCTTTTCCTTAAAAAGTTCCGCTTGAGATGCAAAGCATCACCCCCTACTCTATCTCCACCACCGCCACCGCCGACGGCACCGACAGTCCGCCGGCGCGGCTGACCACCGAGAGAAGCAGAAACTTCCCCACGGGGTTTTCGGGTTCTCCGGTCAGGTCAATCATAAAGGCGTCGTAACCGAAGCCCGCTCCGGCGGGTTCCTGGTAGTTCAGCCCTGAACGTTTGGGGGGCGAAATCCACCGGTTTTTTTAAAGGGAGGGGTTGACGGCAGGGGGAAAGTGCGGATAGGAAAGGTGGGTTGAGGGGTAGATGAACTTTAAAGGGTTTGCCGGGTGGCTTTGATGGGGGGGGGGTGCCGGGTTTTTAGATCCGGGCGGATTTTTAAATTACCTTTTGCATTAAAAATGATAGTATAATATAAACAGGAGGTGGAAAGTATCTTCGTTATCTTCAGAAATCGCCAAGATGTCTCTTGCTGAGAAAATCGAGGCCATGGAGCTGTTGTGGGAGGACTAGCGGGCTAATGCTTCAGATCTCTCTTACCCTGAATGGCATAGTAAGGTGATTAGAGAGAGAGAAGAAATGGTTGAAAAGGGAAAGCTCGCATACAGCGATTGGCAAGATGTAAAAAAAGATATCCACAACAGGATCACGTGAAAATCAAAATTCTTGATGCCATTTACTATAAAATAATCGAAAATACTGTCTATGTTGACGCAATTTTAGATTGCCGGCGAAACCCCGACTGGATTCTCCACAAATTGAATGAGTAGGATGGGGTTCCCTACACCTCCGCCGCCCCCTCTTTAGTGAGCCTGATGAAAAAGGTCTTCACTTCGGGATAGCGGGTGTACCAGTTTGCCACCCTGATGATGGAGGCCTTGCCGGCAAACCCAATTTCCACGGCCTTATTTTTTTCCAGCTTCCGCAGGGTTTCCACAAAGAAGGGGGTCTCGAGCCGGGAGGCGGCCTCGTACTCCGCCAGGGGGCAGAAGGTTTGGGCTTTTTCGGCCAGCAGTTTTTTTAAGGAGAGCAGGAAAAGCCGTTCGTTCACATCAAGCTGCATGGTTGTCTCCCCTTACCGGGCCGGAGTTTCGGAGGCCCGAAGTGCCGTCAGTTCCTGAAGGAATTCCTCCAGGGCATCCTGCCAGAGGAGGTTGGCAAAGTCGTAGACCTCCCTGATTTTGTTCTTGGACAGCAGGGAATAGGCGGGGCGCCGGGCCGCAGCGGGGTATTCGTCGGAAGAGCAGGGAACTATCTCACAATCCCGGTCCACCAGGCCCAGGGCTTTCCCCCGGCGGTAGATCTCGCAGGCAAACTCGTACCAGCTGCACTGCCCTTCCCCGGAGAAATGGTAGGTGCCGAAGGGGCTGTGGGGGGCGGTCATGACGGTATGAATGAACCGGCAGAGCGACCGGGTCCAGGTGGGGCTGCCCACCTGATCGTCCACCACCTTAAGCTCATCCTTCTGGTTCATCAGGTCCAGCATGGTGGTGACGAAGTTTTTGCCGTGCCGGCCGTAGAGCCAGGAGGTGCGGATGATGTAGTGACCGGGGCATTGGGCGCGAATCTCTTCTTCGCCCTGATACTTGGTGCGGCCGTAAACCCCCTGGGGGTTGGGGGCATCTTCCTCGGTCAGGGGGATGCTGCTGACGCCGTCAAAGACATAGTCGGTGGAGATGTGAATCAGGGGCACCTGGAGCTCCCGGGCCAGTCTGGCGGCATTCCCCGCTCCCCGCACATTGAGGTCGTAGGCCGCTTCGGCATCCGCCTCTGCCCGGTCCACGGCGGTATAGGCGGCGCAGTTTACCATCAGAGATACGGAGTACTCCGCAGCAAATTGCCGGAGGGCGGTGATGTTGCCGATGTCCACCTCGGTGTCGGTTTCAAGGATGAGGTAGCCTTTATCTCTAAGGTACTGTGACAGTTCCCGGCCTAACATGCCGCGGGATCCGATGATCCATATCATGGGTAAAACTCCTTAATTTCCCTTGGGCTCATGGTATTGCTGAGGTATGAATAATGTGGAAAGAGCGGCGGATTTTAGAAGACTCTCCTCTCCGCTTCGGGCTCTCTGAATAAACCCGGCATTTACCTTCTTTCTTTCAGGATCTTTAAACCAGCCCCACTTGGTGAAATACCGCAGCGCCGAGTGGGCGTGACGGTAAAACAGGACGGGGTTCCGGCGGGATTCCCGGTTGTGGTCGTGGATAATTTCGGCGGCGGGTTCGAAGCTTATTTCGTATCCGGCCTGGCGGATGCGGCGGCAGAGGTCGTAGTCTTCGTAGTACATGAAGTATTTGGTGTCAAAGGCGATACCGGTTTCCTGAACCTTGTTGTTTATCATCATGAAACAGCCCGAGATAAGGGGAACCCTGAAAACCTGGTCGTAGTCGAAGGAGTGCATTTCATATTGGCCGGTACGGCGGGGAAAAAGTTTTTCGTACCAGGGTACCAGCCGCAGGAGGGAATCCCAGGGACTGGGGTAGAGCTTGCAGAGCCGCTGAAGTTCCCCGTCAGGGTATACCACCCGCGGCATCACGGCCCCCACAGTGGGGTTTGACTGCATGTGGTGATAAAGAAGATCCACGGTGGTGCTGTCAAAACTCACATCGGGGTTTATGAGGAGGTGATGGCTAAACCCCTCATTCCGGCTTCGCTTAAGGGCGTGGTTGTGGGCTACACCAAACCCCAGGTTTCTCCGGTTTTTGATATAAACCGTTCCAGGGTCCTTGAAGTGGTAGATCTGGAACTTCCGGGGTGAGTTGTCGATGACGTAGAGTGTTCCGGCACGGTAAGACTGCCTGAAGCTCTTGACGATGTTATAGACGTAAATGGGATCGGTTTTGTACAGCACCAGGGAGGCAGAGACTAGTTCCGACGGGGACAGGCTACCCAGGGGTAAACAACTTGACATGAATTAACTCCTGAAATGGGACGGTCTTTTTCAATGAGGAAAGCCCGTTAGGGCGTTTTAAAAAGAGATCAATAATGCTATAGTGGGGGTCGGCGCTACCGACGCCCCGGATGTAAAAGATGAATGCAAAAGAACTTGAAGCCGCCATCCTTCTGGCCACGTTCAACGGCGCCAAATGGCTCGATGAACAGCTTGAATCAATAGTCAACCAGAGTCATCCAAACTGGAAACTCTATATCAGCGACGATGCTTCCACCGACGGCACCCCAGAGCTGCTGAAACGGTGGCGTTCCCGGTTTCCCGATAAAATCACCCTGTTTTTTCAGCCCCGGAACCTGGGGCACCAGAGAAACTTTGAATTCCTGTTGTCCCGGCCGAAGGAGCCGTATCTTTTTTTCTGTGACCAGGATGATATCTGGGCGACAGATAAGCTGTCACGCCAGCTGGAGCTTTTGAGAGACCAGGAGAACCGCCAGAGCAGTAGTCAACCCCTGGGGGTTTTTTCCGACCTCACCCTGATAAGCGAAGACGGCAGGCTTCTGCACCGGTCGTTCTGGAAGTACCAGAAAATCGGTCCGGAAATGGTGAAGAGTCTTTCCACCATGATGATCTGCAATGTGGTCACGGGCTGCACCATGGGAATCAACCGGGCGGCGGCGAACCTCTGCCTGGGAAAAACCATCGACCTGACCCACGACCACTGGACGGCCCTTCAGATTCTGAAAAGCGGAGGATCGCTGGTCTGGTTGGATGCGCCCCTGGTGGCGTACCGCCAGCACGAGAGTAACTCGGTGGGAGCCCGCAGCTTCTACGGTCAACTGACCCGAAGAATCGCCCTTCTCTTTGCTCCCCACAACCGCCGTCTGGCCCGCCTGGCGGTGGAAGAGGGGCTCTACCGCGGCCAGGGCGAATACTACTTCAGGAAACTGATTCTCTGGGTTAAAAGGGCCTTTACCCGCTATTAGGAATTAGGAAACAGATTTACCCCGAGCCGAAATTTAAGCCCCCCGCCGGGGATGAGGCAGGAGTGCAGGTAAGGGTCTGACAGGGCATCGTTCCCCCAGCGGCGTTTAAGATTAAGGATAGTTTTCTCTGACAGGGCACTGGCCCCATGGGAATGCACCGTCCTGTACCGTAGATTCGCTGCCCAGACGGGGGGGCGCCCCAAATGACGCAGGAAAAGCGAAAGCTTTAGAGCCTCCAGAGAATCCAGGGGGTGCCGCAGGTTTTCGGGAATCTGTCGGAAGAGTTCTTCGGTAACCGCATAGAGGCTGGGGATAAAACTCATTACCCGCCGGGAAAGGATGCCGATTCCAAAATAACCGGGATGCCGGGCATCCTGATTCTGCAAAAGGGGAATCAGGCTGTTATCGCCGGGATGAAACGAAACACCGCCGGAGGTGATGCGGCGGCTTAAGGGTTCGATGAGGCTGGGAACAACGAGGCTTTCATGCACTACCGCCGCTTCCGCCAGGTTCGAAAGCTCCCGGTACCGGGGAGATCGGGGATCCACGGCAAAGCCGTTTTCAAAAAGCCGCACCCCCGGGGAATCTGTAAAGCCGGGTGCGCGCAAGGACAGATAGGAAGTGGGGCCGGGAATCTTTTCAGCCTGACGCATCAGGGATCCTCCCGGTGAATTAACCGCCTCCTCCACGGCCTTGATGGAGGCCCCCAGGGCGTAGGGTTTCGGGTTTTTCCGGGCCGCGGCGCTTTGTCGGTGGACCCGCCAGCTGTAGAGCACCCGGGGGATGTGCACCATCTGGTCATTATCCAGGGCGGCGGTACAGCGCAGGGCCAGGTCCCAGTCCTGACTGCCCTCATAGCCGGCCCTGAAGCCGCCGACCTTTAGAACCAGTTCCCGGTGATAGACTCCCAGATGGCTAATACAGTTCTGACCGGTCAGCAGAACCGGGTCATAAGCGGACTTGAAACAGGGCTCAAACCGTAAGCCCCCCCACCCTACCTTGTCTTCATCGGAATAAAAGAGCCGCCCCCGGGGATGGGCCTCCACGGCGGTTTTTACCGTCTCCAGGGCCCCGGGATGAAGAAGGTCATCCTGATCCATCAGAACCAGCCAGGGGGCCCGGGCGGTTTCCAGGGCGGTATTGGAGGCCCGGGAGATGTGGCCGTTTTCCCTTCGAAACACCGGGCGAATCCGGGGGTCTTTCCCAGCCATTTTCATAAGGTAAGGTTTGACCCAGGAAGCCCGGGAGGCGTCATCGGCCAGGCAGAGTTCCCAGCGGGGAAAGGTCTGGCGCCTGATGCTGCGCAGGGCCGCCTTCAGGTGGGTCCGGCGGGGGTTGTAGACGGGCATGATGAGTGAAAAGAGGGGCGGTGTTTCTTCATTCACCGAAGGGGCTTTACCCGGAAAAAACCGCAAGGTCAGCAGGCGGTGTGATAGTTCCAGGAGGGGATAGGCAATAAATAATTGGAATCGCCTATAAAGACGGACAGTAAACATTTTTTTATCCCGCTTTTAGTAGTTGACGGCAGCCTGGGGCTCGAGAATGCAGCGGCTTGTGGCTGTAACGGTTCTTCCTACCCCGTCATAAGAAAAACCCAGATCCAGGGCTTCCTCCGGCTCCAGCATGTTTCTCGTATCCAGAATGAAAAAATCGTTCATCAGGGTTTTCGCCCTGGCCAGGTCAAGGTTCCGGTACTCATTCCAGTCGGTCACAAGAATCAGGAAATCGGCCCCCTTGAGGGCGTCAAATTCGCTGTGGCAGTACTGAATCTGGGGAAAGAGCAGGGAAAAATTATCCATGGCCTTGGGGTCATGGGCCTGTATCTTCACTTTTCTCTCTAAAAGTCCCTTGACGATATTGATGGCCGGGGTGTCGCGGATGTCGTCGGTCTCGGCCTTGAAAGCCAGACCCAGGAGGGCGGCGGTTTTCCCGGAGAGGTCACCGGCGAGCTTTTCAAGTTTTTCAACCATTCGGTCTTTCTGGTTTTCGTTGGCTTCTATGACCGACCGGATCACGCTCATGTCGACCCCATACTTTTCCCCGGTCTTCACCACCGCCTGGGTATCCTTAGGGAAACAGCTGCCGCCGTAACCGGGGCCGGGGTGAAGGAATTTGGGGCTGATTCGGCCGTCCATGCCCATGGTTTTTGCGATGGTGTTGATATCGGCACCCACGGTTTCCGCCAGGTTGGCCATCTGGTTAATGAAGGTTATCTTGGTGGCCAGAAAGGCGTTGGAGGCGTACTTAATCAGCTCGGCGGTCTCAAGGCCGCACCAGACAAAGGGGACGGCTATCAGGTTCAGGGCCCGGTACACCTTGAACATGATTTCTTTGGCTCTTTCAGATTCATGGCCGATGACGGTGCGGTCGGGATGGAAAAAATCCTGAGCGGCCCGTCCTTCCCTGAGGAACTCGGGGTTGGAAACCACGTCAAACTCTTTTCCAGGTGCCAGTTCTTCCAGGCGCCGCCGTATCCAGCGGTTGGTTCCCACGGGGACGGTGGATTTGGTTACCACCACCTTGTAGCCGTTCAGGTTTTCTGCCACCGATTCCACCACCTTTTCCACAAAGGAAAGGTCGGCCTCTCCATTCTCCCGGGGCGGTGTTCCCACGGCGATGTAGATCACTTCACTTTCCTGAATGGCCTTATCGATATCGGTGGTAAAGGTAAGTCTTCCTGCTTCGAGGTTCCGGGTCAGATAGAGCTCTACCCCAGGTTCATAGATGGGGGAAAGGCCCTGGTTCAGTTTATTTACCTTGGCTTCATCGATATCGACGCCGATAACCTGGTTGCCAAAATCAGAAAGCCCCACGGCGGCAATCAATCCCACATAGCCGGTTCCCACAACACAAATTTTTACTGACATCTTAATTCTCCTGTTTTAGATCAACTTCCCTTGCCTTAACGGCGGGAGTAATTCAGTTCCATCCAGTTCCGGTATTCCCCTGATTTAATGGATTCTATCCACTCCCGGTTGTTCAGGTACCACGCCACGGTCTGTTTCAATCCTTCTTCGAAGGTGACCGACTGGCGCCAGTCCAGCTGGTTTTTCAGCTTGTCGCAGTTTATGGCGTACCTCTGATCGTGGCCTGGGCGGTCTTTCACGTAGGTGATGAGGGCTTTATAGGTTTCCGCCGATTCCCCGGTAAGACCGGCCACCACATCGCAGAGGGTGTTCACAAGACGAATGTTTTCCCACTCGTTCTCGCCGCCGATGTTGTAGGTTTCTCCCAGGCGCCCGCCGGTCATTACCGCCCATACGGCGGTGTTGTGGTCTTCCACAAAGAGCCAGTCCCTGATGTTTTTACCGTCCCCGTAGACGGGAAGGGGCTTTTTCTGGAGCATGTTTTCGATCATCACGGGGATGAGCTTTTCGGGGAACTGATAGGGCCCGTAGTTGTTGGAACAGTTGGTCATGGTGACGGGAAAACCGTAGGTATGAAAGTAGGAGTTGACCAGGTGATCCGACGAGGCTTTGCTGGCCGAATAGGGGCTGCGGGGGTTGTAGGGGGTGTCTTCGAAGAAGTAGCCGGTTTCCCCCAGGGATCCAAAGACTTCGTCGGTGGAGACGTGGTGAAAGAGCTTTCCTTCATAGTCGCCATTCCAGGCCTTCCGGGCGGCATCGAGGAGGGTGAAGGTTCCCACGATGTTGGTCTGGATGAAGGCGCCGGGCCCCTCGATGGACCGGTCCACGTGGCTCTCGGCGGCCAGGTGACAGACCGCATCGAGTTTGTATTCTTCAAAGAGCCGGGCCACCAGGGAAGCATCGCAGATGTCCCCCTGAACAAAGACGTAACGGTCAGGGAAGGCGGCGGCCACATCGGAAAGGCTGGCGGCGTTGCCGGCGTAGGTGAGCTTGTCCAGGTTGATGATGCGGCCGGAAAAGCCGGTTTTGGTTAAAAGAGTGCGCACCAGGTTGGAGCCGATGAATCCGGCGCCGCCGGTGACCAGGAGGTTGTTGAAATTTCGCATGTTTTTCTCCAGAGATTTTTAGTGTTTAATTAAAAAACGAGATAGCCATTTTTTTATGGAGTTGGAATCTTCCTGCAGAAGAGAGGATACTTCTGCAGAATCGAGTACGGTGCCGTAATGATAGTAACCCCGCTTGGGGTCATCTATGACACTTAAGGTATTCTTTATTGAGCTTCGGGGTGATTTACCTATCCAGGCTTCATAGTAATGTCTATCGGTCACTATCTGTGGTTCAGGCAGGGAATGAATCCAGGAAGAGCGGGCTATCCAGAAATTATACCAGAGCCAGCCGCTGCCCCCCACACCGTAGCCTAATTTATCAATTTCAGGCATATTTTCCAGAAGAGACAGGTTTTTTCGCCAAAGTCTGAAAACCCTGCGAAAAAGCCGTTTGGAAACTCCGTCATAATGAACTATTCCGGTATCTGGAAGCATGCTAAGGCCTTTGGCATGGAAGTAACCCAGGTAGCCGGACACGCCGTCTTCTACCATCTCGTGGGAAAGCTGATGGACCAACCTGATACCGGGGTACTCGTAAAGATTTTCTTCGGTATGGTGCTGCTCCCAGGGGGTTCCCAGAGGGAATATTGAAGCACAAAGGCGGGAAATATTCTCCCTATCTTTCTGGCTGCCAGCACTCATTATGTGCAGTCTTGTATTTCGTCTCTTCAGCAATCCGCATTTTTTTAATTCTTTCATTTGATGCTTTAGCAGTTCAAGGTATCTGGGATGAACATGGGCGTTTATATAATAAACAATATTAAAATGACTTCTATCTTCATCCTGTTTGGAAATATAAGGTTTTGTTTCTGGATGGTAAGTTACAATATATTCTGCTATCTTTGCCTTGGTTCTCATTTAAATTCCGGTATGTTGAGGTTTAGACGGTCATATATTTTAATCATCTCTCTGTCTTCAACTACATTCATATCTCGATTACAAGATTTTATTAGATCTTCCAATTTGAGATCGGGATTATATTTTTTCATGCGGGGATACTTAACCTCCCTTAAAAACTTAAGATCCCGGGTCCAATAATGATTAATCTGGAAGTGTTTGCACTTTACTTCTTCTGTCTGTGGCCCCGATATGGGAATACCATCTTCATCCACCACTTTATCTCTACCTTTCAAAATGAACCAGTGGGGGTTTTTTATCTTCTTGACAGCAGAAGGATCGACGATGACCTTGATATGCCTATTGGGGACGGCAGATTCTAGGCTTTTCTTTGTTAATGTTTTACAGACTGAATAGCCTTCTGGAATTTCTTCTATGCCGGAGGTACCAAAAAGTTGCCAATTGATGCCTACAGCCTTGTATTTATTGTAAGGTTTTAATGCTTCTTCCAGACCTTTTTCTGATTTTATTACAAGGAATTCGTCTATATCAAGGAAGAGTGCCCATCGTATTTCTCCAGAAATCTTATCTGTGGCGTCTTTGTAGGCCTTACATTGAATTTTATTCCAATCCTTTAGGCTCGAAGAATAGTTATGCCATGATATATAGGTTACTTCTTTGCTTGTGTCTTCATACATCATCCTACAAGGTCTATCTTTACTTAGATTATCATAAATAATAGCTTTAGAAAAACCTAAAGTAAAATGATAGTTTAGCCACTCTTTAATAAATCTACTTTCATTTTGAACTACAGAAATAAGGGCAATACTATTATTCATTTCATATGAGTTCATTTTTATAATTTTTTTCAATGATTTCCATAATTTTGGTTTGGTACTTTTTATCTGCAACTTTAAGTGTCATCAATCTCACTTGCAAACCTGATTCCAATTGTTCTTCTTTATTAGCGCCACTCCACAAGCCACTCCGATGTTGCCTATATACACTTAAAACTTCTGGTAGAAAACCAATCTTTCCATATCTTTCCATATGAAAAGCAACTGTGATCTCATTTATTCTACCTTCATACACAAATTCTGGAATTTTTTTGAATTCTTTCGTCCGGAAAACACACGAAGAAAAGTTTCCAATTAAGTTCATTGATTTGTGATTTAAAAAATCATAGCCATCTAATTTTTTCTTCAGGTTTTCTTGTCGACCCAAGTATTTATAAATCTTCCTATCTTCTGAATACAATTTAATTTTAGAAAACACCATACTACAATCAGGATTTAATCTTAAAAATTTTATTTGTTTATGAAGCTTATAGTCATCGATCCAATAGTCATCGCCTTCGCAGATAGCAAAAAATTCTGTATCTATCTTGTCGATGCAGCTTTTTAAGTTATTTGATAGACCTATATTATCATTAAGAATATTTACCTGAATGTTAGGATTATTGTTAAAATTTTGTAATATCCTTTCTGAAGTCTGGTCAATAGAACTGTCATCTGAAATTAGTATTTTATGGGATATATTACCCTTTTGCTCTTCAACACTCTTCACAGCATCCACGATATATTTTTCATGATTATATGAAGGTATTATTGTTGTTACCCTGTTTTCAATAAAGGGGTGTTTTCTTATTAAATATTTATAATTTTTGTTGTACGACTCAATCTCGGAAATTCTCTTTTTAATATCTTTATTTATCGCATCGTCATATAGAAAAGTAGGATGTGGTATATATAAAAAATCTTCTTTCTGAGAAAGACGAATTAACAGATCATAGTCTACTAATCTTTTTAAGTTTATGTCAAAATACTCATTAAACAGATTTTTTCTATGAACAACGCCTCCCAAATCTATATAATTCCCAAAATACAACTTTTTTCTATCAAACTCATCCCCAATAATTTTTTTACTATTGATCGATATTCCTTGTGCATACAACACACCTCTACCTGGATTGTTTTTAATAAAATAATTGAACACTTTCAAGCTATCATTTAATAATGCATTATCTGAATCAAGATAAGCTATCCATTTGAATCTACTTTTTTCAATCCCGATATTTCTTGCTTTCGATACACCAACTTTATCCGTTTTAACATAAATTATTTTTCCCGACTTTATTTCATTTTTATAATTATTCTTGACTTCATCCTCAGTCCCATCTGTTGAACCATCATCAACTATAATCAATTCATATTTTATGTAACACTGATTTAAGACAGATTTTATTGAATAGTTAATAACATTTTTTCTGTTATGAGTTGGCATAACAACCGAAAAGCCTACTTCTTCATTACAATTTCTAATTTTCATAAAAAAAGACACATTGTTATTTGCTTTTTTAACAATACGCTTTAACAGCTCAGCATTGGCTAAGTTCAGCCAAAGTATTAATTCATTCATTGCTTCTCGATTTGTAATAGGTTTTTCTATGGCTTTTACTTTAATAAGAGGGTGATGATACTTCCTGGCTAAAGTTAATGGAAAAAAAGTATAATTCATATCATCAATATTCAAATCATTTAATTCTTCTGGAATATACGAAGAAAATCTAAAACCACAATTTTCCAAATAAGATCCCCATTCAATTTCATATTTTAAAATCACGTCTTTAACTGTATCTTCTTTTTTTACTTTTAATAAAAATTCCTTAAAAGAGTGTGAAGTAAAAACATTTTTCTTAAACACAACAAAATAGCTCTGAATATGCCTTTTAAATTGGTGATTAATGGTAATACCCCAAAAATCACTTTTTGTCGTTTTCATTTTATTAAACATACTATCAAATCCATTTACAGGACCAAAACAGCTATCATTACAAAAAATTATTTCATTTGCTTTATTTAAATACCCATTTCTCTCTGCAATTTCAAACCCAATTTTATAAGATCCAAAATCATATTCTCCATGATGTTTAAAAACACACAACTCAACATATGGTTTAATTTTTATTAATTCAGATAGATATGTTGGGTTGTCCGATATCATAATTATTACATCACATACTTTCTTCAACTCACTTAAATAATAAACAACATAGTCTTCAATAACATATTTATTACTGAAAGATGCAAAAACAGCAATTCTGTTTTTTCTAAATTTACAGGTTTTTTTATTAGATTTAGTTATTTCAATTTCGCGCAGCTTGTCTTCGTTCATTCTTTTCAAATTTAATTGAAAGATTTTTTTAATTAAGTTTTTAAAATTAATAGATTTTTTTAATAGCTCCGTTTTAAAAGCCTTTCTCTCATCATATCCATTTTTATAATCTTCATTATCTTTGAACATGGAAGGCATTCTACCTTCTTTCCAGCCCGATCTAACATAATGCAATAAAGGGTTAACTCCATGAAACTTTACATCTTCATAGGCTTCACAGTAGTACTTTGAATCAAACAAAGGGTGAACTTCCCTCCCCTCTTTATACCCATGAAGTAAGTAATGCCTCACAAGATTCGGGGTAAAGTATAAATCTTTATTTTTTTCCAAGTAATAATCTTCGTCAAATAGTCCGGATTGAAGTAGGTCTTTCTTGCTTTTACGATATTCCAAAGATGCACGAGGATGGATAATAAAACCTATACTTCTCTTGATTATTATAAAAAATTTTAATCTCTGATATCTTTTCAAAACTTCGACACGTTTTTCTCTTAATAATATTCTAAAATATTCGTTATTTTCTTTAATCTCATTTTTTAAATTTTCTTGCAGCTGATTCATTTCTTTTTCCTTGGAAATTGAATTTTCTTTAAATCTTTCTATAACTTTATCTTGAGTCGAAACTCTGGTAGCTAATTGCTTGATTTCTTTGTTCTTTTCCTCAAGCTCTCTATCTCTGGACTTTATCTCTTTATCCTTGCTCTCAAGCTCTCTATCTCTGGACTTTATCTCTTTATCCTTGCTCTCAAGCTCTCTGTCTCTGGACTCTATCACTTTATCCTTACTCTCAAGCTCCCTGTCCCTGGACTCTATCTCTTTAACCTTGCTCTCAAGCTCTCTGTCTCTGGACTCTATCTCCCTGTCCTTTTCCTCAAGCTCTATAGCTCTGGACTCTATCTCCTTATCCTTATTCTCAAGCTCTCTGTCCCGGATCTCTATCTCTTTAACCTTACTCTCAAGCTCTCTGTGCCTGGACTCTATCTCCCTGGCCTTTTCCTCAAGCCCTCTGTCCCTGGACTCTATTTCTTTATCCTTAACCACAAGATTCTCTAAAAGACTCTCCTTTTCAGAAAGGAGATCGTTTAGTTTGACAGCCGCTTCTTCAGCTTGATTTTTTTTAAGCTCAATCTCTTTAAAAAGCTTATCTTTTTCTACCACCAAAAAATTATTCCTGGAAGAAAGCTCTTCTACTGAATCTTTCAGCCGCTTTACCTCGACATCCAACTCTTGTACACGAACCAAAGAAGTAACTTCTTCCAATCCCAAAATTTTAAAATAATATGAAACATCTGCATATTCTTTCTCTTGATCGAGTTTTACGTAGAACCGGGGATTTTTTTGCGTAAATAAAAATAACGAAGTATTTGGGGATATTTCCGGGTCAAAATCGAATCTATCACTGTAACTACCGCTAATTATATCGGGACATTCAGAAGAACCATCTATTCTTGTAGCTACCAAGTCCTGAATTAGAATAAGTTTGGGAGTGATACTAAAATCCACACGAATCTTCTGAATACTCTTATGATTGGTTAGAAAAAATTTTACACGGGAAGAAGATTCCGTTACAGCACTGCTTTCCTTTTCACTCTCGGAAAGACCTTTTCCTGTATCAATGTAAATATTAAAATTTCCTGGATCTTTAGCGTTTCTCTCTCTTTCTTTCGATTCCAGAAGATAGCCGCTGACTTTGGAATAAAATTGACGTAGCTGTGAATAATCCTTTTTCTTCGACTGAAAAAACGTCGCCAATTCTTCCGGAAAATCAGTTCCCAGGCCCAAAACACCTAGTCCATGGGAATGAAGAAAGTTGTACGTTGTTTCCTGGTATTTTTCTTCCAACTCTTCCCAGAAGCGCCAGACACCAAAATCTTTCCTGGTTTCTGCGGTGTCATGAAAGAGAACAACAGCATTCTTAGCTAACTTGGGAACCCAGGTCTCAAAATCGTGTTTAACCGCCTCGTAGGTATGAAAACCGTCTATATGGAGCAGCTCAATAGATTTATCCTTAAACTGGCTGACCGCCTCATCAAAAAGGCAGCGGTGCAGAGTGGAAAATTCAGCGTAATTTTCTTTGTTATACAGATTCACATCTTTGAAGACGTCTTCTCCGTAGAACCCTGCATGAGGCTCACCCTGCCAGGAGTCGACGGCATGGCATTTGGTCTTAAGGCCGTTCTTCTTCACCGACTGACAGAAGGAAAAATACGAATCACCATTATGGGTGCCCAGTTCCACAAAAATTTCGGGGTTAATAACCCTGATAATCCACTGGGCAAAAAGCATATGTCCATGCCAGGCTCCCTGGGATAAACGCCTGGGAGTTTCAAAATCAAAGTGCATTTTCTACCTCTCTATACTTATCCAGTAACCGCCTGCTTATACCCTCACCCGTTGGCAGAGACTCTCTCAAGACCAACCGGGGATCAATGGCAAAGCTGTCGGCAGACTGCCTGTGTTCCGGCCGGGAATGAAAGTTTCCCCAGGAATCCAGTACCGCTCCCATATCCAGGGCGATGCCGCCGTTTTCTTTTATCCTGGCGCAGTAGATCTTCCCCAGGGGACCGGCTCCTACAATGAAAACCTTCCCTGAAAGATCTCTCTCCAGTTCTTTAAGAATCTTTTTAAAAACCAGAGGATAATGGCCCGTCTGTTCGTTCGACTCATTATCAAAAGCCCGGGGAGGAATGGCCATCAAGTTGACCTTCAGGCAAAACCGTTTCTCCAATACCTCTTTCAAGGGCTGGGAAGTGATCAAAGAAACCTCATCCAGTTCCTCAAGTAGTTCATATAACAGCCCTGAATAAACCAGCTCATAGTGAACATCCTTGGAACAGAAAGCCGAAGAATCGTTGCAGTTTTCCTTTACCAGTTTGTCCGCCTTCAGGATTCTCCAGACTCCGTCACAGTCTATGGCCTTATTGAGCCTCTTTCCCAGGAATGGGAGCCTTTCATAGTCTTCCCCCACCTCGATTTCAGCAAACCCCCTGGCCCTTTGCAGGATTTCGGGTGGTACAGTGCCGATGACATCCGCCAACGAAACCGAATTGGCAATACCGGAAACAATGATGTCTATATCTTCCCCGGTATAGGGGAAATTACCGAAGTAGTAACTCATACGAAGATCGACATAGGGCTTTTCCCGGGTGCCCAACCCGTAAAAAGCCCCTTCCCCGTCGTAGTAACGAATCAGAGCAAACGGTTTGTTTTGTCTTACCGCTTCTCTTATCCTGGCGAAAACCTGAAGGTACCCCAAAAACTTTTCGTTCAGACCATCCCCGGGACGAGGGAGCGGTTCCAGGGCTTTGTCATCCGGCAGACAGGTTAAATAACGAAAGCCAGTACTCTTGCCTATCAGAAAAACCAGCCGCTCCAGGGCGTGGGCAGCTGTTCCATCTACGGGTATGGGTTCTTCGGGAAAGTCTTCCAAGTTAAGACTCGAGGTAAAAAGACTCTTCAAGGCGGCGGGTTTGAACCAGAAAAACGAACCCGCCGGAAAAGACAGCTCTTCACCAAGAAGAGCCTTATCGAGGTTCATGGCGACAAGAAGAGTTTCCGCTACGTCTTTATTGTTCCGCCAGGTATAATGGGAATAGAGATCGGGGCGAATGGGGGCACTCACAAACCCTAAAGTCTCATCATCCTGCAGGCGGGCCAGAATATTCGCAATATAAGAGCCGTTATAGAGAAGAGAATCGGTCAGCCACCGAAGCCACTTCTCCCCCATCCTGCTGTCGTGACTGGATTTCTTGGAATGGAGATGCAGGGCATAGTCGTAGGAGAGGAGATCCCTGCCAAAGGTTAGAACCAGGGGAGCCAGATCCCGTCCCCGGTTGGGAACCTTTTTTGCCACGCAGCGGCTCACATTCGGCAAGTCCTGGAAAATCAATTTCATCTTTTCATTACTGTCATCGCTACAGACAGAAATAAAAAGATCAAAGGTAAAAGGAATTCTTTGAAGGCAGGATAAAAAGAAATCTGCCATGTCTACATAAAAAAGATGAAGATAGACGGCAATCTTCCCCCCCCGAAAGATCTGGGCAGCCTCTCTGGAAGACAAAATTTGAACCGGTTCCCCAATGCTGGAAAATTTTTGCTCCGACAGCTCATAAAGACCGCTAATAAGCTTTTTGTAATGCCGTAACAGGGGGTTATGCCGCAGAGATTCGGTTATCTCAAGAAGGGTGTTCTTCCCGTACTTATTATCCAGAATAGCCCGGCTTTCCGTGGCCAGTTCCAGACGCTGACGGTGGCCGAAACTTTTTGATTTGGCATGAAAAACATAGGCATCAGTCGCCACGGCACAGAGGAACCCCGCCCAGCGTGCCCGAAGGCAGAAATCATCCTCTTCGCCATAGCCCCGGGGAAAAAGCTCTTCATCAAAATATCCTATCTCTTTAAAGACCTCTTCTTTTACTCCGAAGCAAAACCCGTTTACCAGATCCACCTTGGGAAAGATAGAAGAAGAATGTTCCTCCAGGAATGAGTTCACCCCCTGAACCGAAAAAAGCCCCGGCAAGGGGTTCACCTTGTCCACATCGGGTACGGTCTGCCAACCCGCTGCGTTGGACAGGGGGCCGATGATACCAATCTTTTCTTCCGAATAGGCGCAGCGCAGAAGTTTTTCTATCCAGAAGGGGCTTACGATGGTATCGGAATTCAGGACAATGGAAAAATCACTGGTGGCCGCCTTCAAAGCCTGGTTTACATTTCTGGTATAGCCCAGGTTTGTCTGGTTTCTCATTAAGACCACATGGTCCTTTGATTCTGCATATTCCTTGAGCCATTGGGCCGTTTCGGGCCCGGAACCGTCATCGGCTAAAACAAGCAGGAAGGGCCGCCGGGCGTGGTCGTCGATGGAGGAAAGACAGCGCTTAAGGTCTTCCAGGGCGTTGTAAACCGGTACCACAACCTTGACCGAAACCGCCTCAAACTGCTTTTTCAAAGCCTCCCAGTCACAGGGTTCAGGGAAAAGGTAGTCCGCCTCCTTTAGCACCGCTTTTTCCGCCTCAAAGGGTTGCACCTGCCTTTGGGTAAGAAGCAGATCTCCCGCTGGAATCAGCTCAGAAAACTCCGTTTTCTCATCAACCAGATAGTTGCCGACGCTGAAACGGTGATTATAGGGCCGCCGGGAATAGAGCTGCCACTGCTTAATACTTGATATGCTCACCTCTTGGCACGTGTTATCACGAATCAGGATGCGGCTGTCGGCCTGGATGAGCTTATGGGATTCCGGAGCCTCCTTGCTTAAAGCCTCCGCCAAGGCATGATCCTGATAGCTTCTGTTGATGCCGTGGCCGCACAGAAAAATGACAGGCTCGGGAGCCTGAAGGGCCTTTTCAAAGTCTTCCCTGGTTACGGGGGAACGAAGGATATCCGGCTCTATCCAGATGGTCTTCTGGTACTCCTTCAAATAAACATGGGGGTGAGATTTGTAATAGAAGGCCGTCTTACCCGGATTCAGGTCAAAGTAATCGGCGAAACGGTATTCCCAAACACCCTCCAGAGACGCCCGGGACTTTTGGTCCACAAAACAGACGTAGTCCCAGTCAAAACAGAGCCCCAGGTCGAAGAGCCAGTCATCTTTTTCAATGTTGAAACTGTAAACCACCACACCCGCCGGACCCCGGTTTAGACGGTTACGGCGATAACGCCAAATTTGCTCGAACTTGTCTTGTTTACCCCCCGCCGTTTCCGGCTTTAGGGGAAAACTGTAATCCCGTAAAAACAGTTTACGCCCTTCGGCTTTACCTTTTCTGATGTAGTGCAGCAGCGGGTTCTGGGAGGCCCTGTCCACATCGGGGTAGGTTTTCCGATAGACCTCAAAATCGTATTTCTCTGAAAACCGGCACCCCACATTCCAGCCAAACAGGCAGTAATGAACCACCGGATCAACGCCGTAATCTTTCACCGCCGGATAGAGGGACAGATACAAAGCTTCATCGAATAAACCGGAAGATCTGATCTCTTCTGCTTCCCACGTTATTTCATGGGCTGGGTGTTTGTACAGCTTGAGATTCCGGATGATGTCATCCCTTATCACGTTGCCCCGCCGTTCTTCATTCCCTTCCTGAATCTTCTCGGTCCCGGGGAACGCCACGCGCCCTTCCTGGCGGCCTGTGCGGTAATAATGGAGGGCGGGGTTTATACGCAGGGCCCTGACATCGGGGTATCTTTCCAGATAAAATTTGGTGTCGAAGAGGGGACCCGGAGAGCGTTCTTCCCGGTAGCCATGAATCAAAAAATGCCGCAGGGGCTCGGCGGCATTCAAATGGACGTCTTCGTTATTACGAAGGTAATACTCTTCATCAAATAAACCAGATCTCAGCAAATCCCGCTTTTCCCGAAGATATCGCAGAGCCCTGACAGGATGAATTAGAAATCCAAGGCCCCGCTTGAACAGGATGAGGGGTTTCTTTTTTCGATAGGAACTTAACAATTCATGGCGCGCCACATCACGCTCAGAGGGGCTTAACACCTTGCTATTTCCAATTGACCTTCGGAGCATCCCGAAAAACAGCGCCTTCTGCATCTTTTTTGGACAGGCTGGGATCTTCCCCTTCCAGGGGCCACTGAATATTTATCTCTGCATCGTCCCAGCGAATGGAAACCTCAGATTCTGGGTGATAGTAGTCGGTACACTTATAGACAAACTCCGCCTCATCACTGGTAACCAGAAAACCATGGGCAAACCCCGGGGGAATCCAGAACTGCCTCTTGTTTTCAGCATTCAAGAATAATCCCACCCATTTTCCATAGGTGGCGGACCCTTCCCTTACATCCACCGCCACATCGTATACCTCGCCCCGTATCACCCTTACCAGTTTTCCCTGGGTATGCTCCAGCTGATAGTGAAGCCCCCGCAGAATCCCCTTCACTGATTGGGAATGATTGTCCTGTACAAAAGGGAAATCCGCCACATTTTCACGAAACCAATCATCCCTGAAGGTTTCCAAGAAGAACCCCCGCTCATCTTCAAAGACCCGGGGCTCAATAATCTTTACGTCCGCTATCGCTGTATCAATAATCTTCATGGAATATCCTGCTACCGTAAAGTTCCCGCCAGCTGGGCGGAACTCTTCGCTCCTTCGCCTAACACCTGCTTCAGGTAGCCGCTGTAACCGCTTTTCGCCAGGGCTTCCGCCAGCCCCCCCAGCTGTTCTTCAGAGATAAAATTCATCCGGTATGCCACCTCTTCGGGACACCCGATCTTAAGGCCCTGACGATCTTCAATTGTCTGCACATACGAGGAGGCACTCAAGAGACTGTCGTGGGTTCCCGTATCGAGCCAGGCGTACCCCCGGCCCATGATTTCCACATTAAGAAGGCCTTCCTGCAGATAAAGCCGGTTTAAATCGGTGATTTCCAGTTCCCCCCTGGCAGAAGGCTTAACCTCCCGGGCCAAATCGCAAACCCGGTGATCGTAGAAATACAGACCCGTCACGGCGTAGTGGGATTTCGGATTAGCCGGTTTCTCTTCCAGGCTTACCACCCGGCCCTGGCTGTCAAACTCCGCCACTCCGTACTCTTTGGGGTTATTGACGTAATATCCAAACACCGTGGCTCCGGTTTCCCGGGCATTGGCCTGCTTGAGTAAATCGGTAAACCCATGACCGTAGAAGATATTATCCCCCAACACCAGGGCTGCGGGCGCTCCATCCAGGAACGCTTCCCCCAGAAGAAAAGCCTGGGCAAGTCCGTCGGGGCTGGGCTGAACCACATAGGCCAGATTGATACCCCACTGACTGCCATCACCCAAAAGCCCAATAAAGCTTTTCTGATCTTCAGGGGTGGTGATTATAAGGATGTCCCTGATTCCCGCCATCATCAGGGTTGTGAGGGGGTAATAGATCATGGGCTTGTCAAAAATGGGGAGAAGCTGTTTGCATACCCCCTTGGTTATGGGGAAAAGCCTGGTCCCCGAACCACCCGCTAAAATAATTCCTTTTCTTTCTTTCACATCACACCTCCCCAATGCCTTTACAGTTTTCTTAATTGCTTTCTAAAAGGGTCTCTACTTGCAGATCTATCCTGTCCACCACCCCCGGGAACACCCGGCTCACCGCCGGACTGCCGCAGGGGTCGGCCTGGATGAATTTATGCCATCTTTCTTGGGCCAGGGCGGATTCCGCCTCCAGCCGCCGCCGGGCCTCCCCGGTCCTCTCGGGGCCCCTGGTCTTCGACTCGTGGTGCACCAGCACCGCCTCCGCCAGGTAGAGGTTCCGGTAACCCCGGTCCACCGCCTTCAGACACAGGTCCAGGTCGTTGAAGGCCACGGCAAAACTCCCCTCATCCATCCCCCCCAGGGATAGATACACATCCTTCCTCACCGCCAGGGCCGCGGCGGTGACGGCGGCGTACTCACCGCTTACCTTAAGCCGGTTCAGGTAGCCCGCTTCCCCGCCGGCGTAGAACTTGAAGGCGTGCTCCGCCAGGCCCCCGGCTCCCAGGACTATCCCTGCGTGCTGTACCAACCCGTCGGGATAGAGAAGCTTCGCCCCCACGCAGGCTACCTCGTCTCTCAGGGCGTTGGAGATCATCCTCTCCAGCCAGCCGGGGGAGAGAACCTGGGTATCGTTATTCAGAAGAACCAGTACGGTACCCCGGGCCTCTTTCGCCGCGAAGTTCATCATCCCCGCAAAGTTAAAGGGCCTGTCATAGTCCAGAACCCTCACCCCCGCCTGCCCCCCCAGGGCTTCCAGATAGGAAAGGGCCGCTTCATCCCGGCTTTGGTTGTTGATAACCAGAATCTCGTAGGAAACGCCGCTTGTCAGGCTCTGTATCGAATCCACGCAGCGCCTCAAGAAGCTTTCAGCGTCCCGGGTGGGAATGACGATAGTGGCCGCCGGGCAGGCATCCGGGCCCGCCTTTTCTTCCATGGGCCAGGTCAGGTCACACACCCCGTCCTTGATGGAAACCCCGCAGTACCAGCCGTTCTTGTTCAGAAAAGCTTCCAGCTCCCGGGCCGGCAGGGGGGGAAGAAGATCTTCCCGCGGATCCCCGGCGGCGCCAATGCGGCGGCAGAGCACCGCCGGCACATGGGCCACCGTACTCCGCCGGGAAGGCTCTAAGGCCCGCCGGGCCAGAAGCCGGTACATCAGGGCTTCCACCGTTTCGGCCTCCCGGTCCCTCAGGGCTTCCTCCAGGGTCCGGCGGCTTAAGAGCACGCAGGGCCCGGTGTAAAAGGTGCGGGTGAAAAAATCCGGCAGGAAATCAGGAAGAAACCGGGGATCCTTTCGCCCGCCTACCAGGTTAAAATGGTCGTTATCGGTGTAGAGAACCTCTATCCCTCCGCCCCGGCTGGCCAGGAAGGCCCCCGCCGCTTCCCGGGCCCCTTGGGCCAGAGCCCACCCCGGGGGGACAATCCACAAATAGTCCCAGCCCGGCCCGCTTAGGGCCTTGTGGAGGGGGGAAAGGTCTTCAGAAGACCCCAGCGAAACCTCACGGATAGCCGGAAGGGCTTCCTTGTCCGCCAGCCCCAAAGCCAGCAGGGTTTTTAGCCGCCGGGGCTCCACCATCTGGCACCAGTGGCGGTAACCGAAGGGCTCCTCCCCTGCATGGGGATGCTCCTCCAGGTACCGATGCCACCAGTGGCCGATGGTATCGGCGATGAGGTAGACCGCCCCTGCCCCCGAAGGCAGAGCCGCTCCCAGAACCTCCCTCATCACCGCAAGGGCCTTTCCGTTGGATACCCGCCGCAGCTGTACCACCGGCCCTGAAAAATCCAAGGTTCCCGTGGCGGTCACCAGAATCAGGATTTTCCCGGGGGCATCGCCGTGAAGAATCTGGCCGTACCCCAGGGAATCGGCGTAGTTGACCTTTATTTCTGCCGCTCCTGCGCAGAAGGCCAGGTACCACCCCGCCTTCAAGACCGTTCCTTCCCTCCTTCCGGCTTCGAAGAACCGCCACAGCCATCCGGGAATATTCAAACCCGGAATCATCGCCGCCAAGGATAAAAAACCGTCGGCCAGATGAAAGACAAGCCGTCTTACGATGTGGTATTTGTCACTCATTTCGCCAGGGGAGCCTTAGCCCTCTCCTTATAGAACGCCACCGTTTCAGCCGGGGTACCTTCGTAGACAATCTCACCCTTGTCGAGCATCACCGCCCGGGTGCAGAGGTCCTGTACCAGCGAAAGGTTGTGGCTGACGATGATAAGCATCTTGGCGTTGTCCACCAGGTCCATCATGCGCCCCCGGGCCTTGTCCACAAAACTCACGTCCCCGGCAGAGAGCATCTCGTCCAGCACCAGAATTTCCGGCTTGATGGTGGTGGCAATGGAAAATGCCAGCCGCGCCACCATACCCGAGGAGTAGTACTTCACCGGCATGTCGATGGCGTCTTCCAGCTCGGAAAAATCGATCACCGAACGTTCGAATTCTTTTATCTCTCTCTTTTTGAAGCCCAGCATGGCCCCGTTAAAGTAGATATTCTCCCGGCCGGTAAACTCGTTGTTGAACCCCGCCCCGATGGACAGGAGGGGGCTGATCTTCCCGGTTACCTGGATGGACCCGGAAGAGGGCCGGATGAGCCCCGACATGAGCTTGAGCATGGTGGTCTTTCCCGCCCCGTTGAGGCCGATGATGCCCAGCTTCTCGCCGTGGGCCACCTCAAGATCCACCTCGTGCAGGGCCTGAACCAGCTTGATATCACCGTTCTTTCCCCGGTGCCACAGGGCCTTTCCCGCCTTAACGGCCCACTCTTTGATGGACGTGGGAGGTTCCAGATGCACCTTGTAGTGAACCGAAGCCTTTTCCAGCTTGATATGTGTCAGGTCTGTGACGGGGTTGTCGACGATGCGCAGTTTTCTGACTCTTTTATCGTTTTTCATATCTTGTAGATAATGTCATCCTGTTTAAGATTTAAGAGCCCCAGCCCCAGAACAAACATGGCCAGGGCGGTCCCCACCGCCACGGCGTACATCTCCCAGCCGGGGATGACCCCCTTGGCCAGAGGATATCGGATTACCTCCACCAGGTAGAAGAAGGGGTTGTATTTCAAAATGATGGGGGGCAGGCTCTCTTCGGGAAAGATGATGGGGGTTAGGAAGTAGAGGGTCTGCATCAAGAGTTCCACGAAATACTGGATGTCGTTGAACCAGACCATGGTCACGGCCACGAAGCTGGTAAAGCCCAGAAGAAAGACCAGGTTTATTAAGAAGCCCGGCACGATCATCAAAGCCTCCCAGGTGGGAAACCAGTAGCCCGAAATCAGCCCCAGAATGACTACCCCGACAAGAACCAGCAAGGTGTTCACCAGCTCCATAAGAACCACGTTCACCACGAATACCAGCTTGGGTACGTAGATACGCTTGATGTAGTTGGAGTTGCTTCCCACAAAGGCCTTCCCCGCGCCATTTGCCACGGTGGTAATCATCCCGAAAACCAGCATCCCCGCAAACCTCATGCGGTAAAACTCTGCATCGGTTCTTTTAAAGACAAAGGCAAAGATGGTGGCCAGAATCATGAACCGCGCCATGGGCAGCAGCACCGACCAGAGGTAGCCCAAAAAGCTTCTCTTGTACTTGTTTCCCAGGGTGGTGACCACGAAGTTCTGACTGACAAACCGGTAGCGCCAGGCCCCGGCGATGAGCTTAAACATGAATACGCCCTACTCCTTATAGTTGAGGCTGACTTCCAGCAGAATCCCCGCAGATAACCGGTAGCTCTCCCCCGGAACAAAGTAAGCCCCGTCGGAACCGGCATCGTCGGGGCCGTAGACCAGGGGCAGCCCTAATTTAAACCGCATCCCCGGAGGCACGTCCAGGGCGAAACCCGGCAGAAGCTCTCCGGTGCCGTCGGTCCAGCAGTGGCTCCACTGCAGCCCCGTTTCGATGTTTCTTTTGCCCAGTTTGGTGAACCGGCCTACCAGGCTGGTGCTGATATCACGCCTCTGGTCCAGCAGCAGAAGAACCCCCGCCTCGTCGGCGGCAAACCCGTCGGCGATAAGCTCATCGATACTGGTGCCCTCCTGAAGATGGTAAGAGCTCTCATACTGGCCTTCCCCGTAAAACTGAAGCTTCCAGGCGGGAATCTCGTAGAAGAAACCCGTTACATTGAAATACCGGTTGTATAAACCGCCGTGAAAGAGGGCCTTGAAATCGGTGAAGAAATCCCACCCCCCCAGGGTCAGTTTCGATCCCGCCGAAACCGTGGTATCACCGCCGGCCGCATCCCGGCGCACCGCCCCGTGGCCTGTGAGCCCTCCCCGGGAAAAGGGAAAGTTCAGATCCACCCGGCCCGCCAGCACCGCTTTATCAAAGGCGGTACTCTCCAGGGCCGAAATATCGCCTATACTCACCTGCTCCTCCGCGGCTTCGTCGGCATCGCCGCTGACGGGCTCTCCGTCCAGGGGCAGGGTGGCAATTCCGGCAAAGCTCACATGACGGCCCGGGGCGGTAAGCCGCAGGGACACCCCGTCATCGGTCTGGTCCGCCAGATTGACGATCTTGAAGATTCGGGCCGAGCCCCAGCTGGCGCTGAACTTGCCCGCCCTGGCCAGCAGCCGGTCGGCCAGAAAATCGATATCAAAATACAGGTCCTTCAAAACCGGATAAACATGCAGGGCATCGGCCCCGTAGGTCGACGGCCAGGTCATCTCCACCGAACCGAAAAACCCCAGGTCGGCGTTGGCGGTGTAGCCGAAGCCCAGCACCGAGGAAACCGAAAGACCCTCCCGGTGAACCCCGGGCTGACTGAAATCACTCCAGCCGTAGAGGGTGCCCGCCTTCAGTTTTGAAGACAGAGAAAACTTTAAGCCCGGCTCGAAAAGATCTTCCAGCAGATCCGGCCCCTCTTCTCCCTCCAGAATTACATCGAAGGAGGCGGAAAAAAGATCATCCGCCCCTTCCTGGGCAAACAGGAGGGAAGAAAAACCAAGAACCGCCAGAAACGCCCCCAGGGCGATGATTTTCTTCATAACAACCCGCCCCCTAATCGGCCAGCCGTTCCAGATACTCCCGGGTAAACAGGGTATCAGGGAGATCGCGGGTTCCCGCCCGTTCGATTCGTATTACCGTCTGGTCGCTGACAAATTTTCCGTCTATCCATTCACCCTTGACCCCGTCAAAAATGACGATGTCCCGGGCCAGGTAAACATCCCCCACCCGCTGCCAGGAGGGGACGGCCACGGTACGCACCAGGGTACCCCCCAGGTCGTAATCTTCGATTTTTCTCACCAGGCCATCGTCACTGACCCAGATTTTCGACCCGGGAAACACCACCCCGCTGTGGCGGGCCTCCAGGGTATACACCCGGCAGTCAAACTGACCCAGCCTTTCCCGGGCCGTGGCGGAAATTTTGTAATCCCGGGCCCAGGTGCTGCCTGAGAAGTCACTGAGCCTCATGTTGGACGCCTCAAAACGGTCTTTGGCGCTGGTAAAGGTGAACTGCCTGTCCCGGGGATCAAAGAGCCAGAGCACGTCGGCCTGACGCAGGTAGCTTTTGCCCTTTTTGTCCCCCGGCGCGGTAACCACCACCAGAAAGCGGTCCGACCTGTCCCGGCGGAAAACCGACGAAACCGTAACCTCCGCCGGCCTTCCCGGGGCAATCTGCTTCACCGTGTACTGGGCCGAAAGGTCTCCGGTAAACCGGGTCAGGGCGTCGATCTCTTCCAGCCGGGGATCGGCCTGACCGGCTAAAAACGCCGTCACAAAAAACAGCAATAGGGTGATCAAAACAGGTCTGTTGTATTTCAAAGGCAAAGCATCATCCTTTTTTAGGCACCCCTCAGGGGGTGCTTTAATCATTCAGCTGTGAAGAAAGAGACACCGCCGGAGAAGCGGTAACCGGTTTCAGCACCGTCGCCGTCACGGCGATAACCGAGGCGGACACCGCAAGAACCAGCCACAAAAGCGATTCCGCGGGCACCGCCCCCAGGCCTATTCCTCTTCCCTTGCGTAAAAGTTCAAAAAAACCCGGATCTTCCAGGGGCACCATGGTTATCAGGCCGGAGAGGGTCAGGTTGGCGACGATGGAAAAAAGGGCGGCAAAAAAGCCGATCAGGGCCCCTTCGCACCCCAGCAGAAGAAAACTCTCCCGGCGGGTCAGTCCCAGGGCCCCCAGGGTCCCTATTTCCCTGATCCGTTCATACATGACAACCCTAATGCTGGCCTGGAGGCCCATGACGCTGACAAAAATCAGAAGGGCCGTGAGGGCCAGAAGAAGAAGCCGCAGCCCCTGAATCATCTGAGTCAGGTCCTGAACATGAAGAGACAAGGGAAGAAGCACCGCCTTTTCACCCAGCCATTCTTCCTGGTCGTACCCGGCCAGAAAGGCGGCCTTGCTTTCCGGAATATCCCACACATCAAGATGCTTCGCCAGGCCCTCGTGAAGACGAACAAGATCGGCCTCGCCAGGAAGACGGTCAAAGGAATACACTCCCTCCCCCGCCCAGGCCGCCGGCTTTCCCGTCAAGGTGTTCAGGAAAGCGCGGTCCAGGTAGAGAATCCCCGCCCCAAAGACAGGATCATCGTGATAAAGACCCGCCACCGTCAGGGTGGCGCTGCTCCGCTGCCCCTGATAGGTGGAAAACTGAAAAAGAAAGCTGTCGCCCCTTTGCAACCCCAGGGATTCCGCCAGGGACAGGGGTATCAGCGCCTCCCCCGCTTTGGGATGATGGAGGGATTCCCCCTGAAGGTTCCGCCCCACCTCTTCAGCCCGGTCCACCCCAAAAACAAGGCGCAGATCCTGAACCCGTCCTTTAGTGCTGACCCTGATGTACCGGCGAAAGACATGCCTTAAATGAAAGCCCCTGTAGGAAACCGAAAGGTCCAGGCCGGTGGGAACCTCCCGCAGAACGGCCCCGGCGGTCGGAGAAATCTCGGAAATCAGATGCCCCTCCGGGGTCTTTCGGTGCACAAAAACCGAAAACTCCCCGCCGTAATACGCCAAAGCCTTCCTGTTGATGCCTTCACTGAGGCCGTTCACCAGCCCCGCCAAAAGTAGCATGAACAGTCCGGCGGTACCTAGGCTGATGACCAGGCTTTTGTACTGGGAACGGTACCCTTTGAAATTCCGATAGGCCAGGGGAAGAAGTTTCATCACCGTACCTTTCTCAAAAGGCTTACCACATCCTTCTTCAGCTGCCGCCGGACGGGAAAGTACGCCGCCGCCCCCAAAAAGAAGCTTAACCCCAGGCACAGAACGAACACCGCCCCCGGATCAAACAGATAGGTAAGCCCCCGAAAACCCAGCAGAGTCGCCAGAAGGCTGTTGGAAATGACAATACCGGAGTGGTCCAGGGCAAAACCAAGGAAAGCACCAGCGGCCGCCCCGGGAAGAACCGAAGAAGCCGCCATCAGCAGGGCTTCCAACAGGAACATCCCCTCCACATCTTTAGTCTTTGACCCCATACTCATCATGGTACCGAATTCTTTCAGCCTTTCCAGGACGGTTCCCACCATCAGGTTGCGCATCAGGATGAAACCCGCCAGACCCGCGGCAGATACCCCCGCGATAAAAACCAGAAAGAGCCATTTCAGGTAGAAAGCGCTTCCCCCGACGGCCCGGTCCCATTCAAGAATCTCATACCGTCCTTTCCAGCCGGCCCCATCCAAAACCCTTTCAATCTCTTTCCTGAGGGCGGAAAGACGAACCCCGGGTGCTTTTCGCACCGCCAGGGCATGGTAGACGATAGGTTTCGCCTCCGCCTCACCCGGGCTGCCGAACAGGGCATCCAGTTCGCCCAGAAGCGAATCACCGGTATCTTCATCAAATTCCTGGTCAAACCCCGGTGTCCCGGCAAAAAGAGAGTCCAGCGATACAGAATCGGCGGCGGCAGGCTCACCCTCCGATGAGTCGGGATCTTTCAGGTCCAGCAGATAGCCCAGGGAATCGGAATCACAAAGAACAAACGATTCCCCCAGGCTCAAGAGCCCCGGCGCCGCGAAAGTTCCGACATAGGTGTTTCCGCTTATCCTGAAATCATACTCGCTGCCCGATAAAAGACGTACCGTCTCCCCCCCCCGCGGAGTCTTAAGACCGCTTCTTTCCATAACCTTAACAAGATCCTGGTGAAAATAAACCGCCGAGCCGGAGGGGGGCGTAAAAGAAGCAAAGGCGTAGCCGGGAAAAAGATCCCGAATCGATGCAAGATCGGTGCCCAGCGCAAAGACCCGCCAGTGAGAACCGCTGTAATCCACCAGAACAGGGCCGAAGCCGATCCCCCCCGCCGCCGCCACCGAATCAAGCTCCGATAAAAGCTGCGCCGCCTCGCCGGCCTCTTCGGGAAGAACAGGCCGCCCCTGGTACTGGGCCGTAACCAGAGAAGTGGTGCCAAAGAGGGAAGGATCCTCCATGCCCGAGGGAACCACCATAAGATCTCCCGAAAGGATCGATGGCAGGCCCTCTGCGAGGGAAGCCTGCATTCCCTGCAGTATTCCCAGACCCAGGACCCCAGCGGCGGCCAGTAAAAATAAGAATATGATGATTGTTAGGGAACGGCCGGGATGACGAAACACATTCCGGGCCGCCATGCGCATGGCTGTCTTCAAAAAATCCTCCGGGCGGTAACCCGCCGGAATACACCTCCCCCCTCCCGCACCGGGGGCGGGTTAAAAAGGAAGCGGGGGAAATACCTATCCCCCCTTCAAGAAACGTTCCGCCGCCGCCGAAACAGGCTGACGGAATCGGCAGGCCTGACCCTGAAAGGACCGGCCGCCTGAAGGCTCCCACCCTCGTTTAAGAGATTTGGGGGGCCTTCTTCCGGAAGGCGTGAAAACGCCGGGTCCAGAATCGTTCATCCCGCCTTACCGCCCTGAAACTTCGGGCCGCCCGATGGCAGGAAAAGAAAAATCGAACCAGCAGGGCGGCGCCGCGGCCGCCGAGAGAAAGCCCCTCCCTCCAGGAGCCGGGGACATCATTCCCATTGAAAGAGTCTTGGCCGGGGCGACCGTATCGTTCCCGCATCACCGCCTCATCCAAAGCCGTTACGTACTCGGCCCCTTCCAGAAAATCATCCAGCCCCGTCAAAGCAAACCGTGCTGCGGGGAAATCCCGCCGCAGAAAGGGCCTCCAGAAACATCGAAACGCGTTACGCCAGGAGACAAAAAAACCGAACCTGCGGGGGTACAGGGAATTAAGAATCAGGGTATTTCGGCACCGGTAGTAACTGTCAAAGAGAGGACTCTTTTTAATGACGGACTTCTCGAGCCAAACCCCCAAACCGGGCAGAGAAAGAACTCCTCCGGCCCGCCGATAGGAATAATCCATGTCATCGCCGTAGGAATAAAACGGGAAAGGTAGATCGGATAAAATATCATCGCCTAAAGGAAGCGCGCAAAAAACCCAGGGGGCGTAACGATTTTTTACATCATCTTCTACTTCCAGGAACGCGAGGTTATTTCGGTCCGCCAAATCAAGCCCTCGGTGTCGGGTTATCCGACGGTAACCGTTCCAACCGAAAACGTCGCCGGAAAGCCGGGAAGGTTCGTCTGAACAAAGTTCAGCGCCGGACAGAAAATGGCTGCGCAGCTCCGGCTTCAGACAGCTTAAAAGCGCCTGGGTTCGAAAGAGCATTTCTGGATCGAACCGGATGCCTTCTGCAAGAAAAAGGGCGTGGGTGTAGCCGTGATAACTCCGGGCCGCCTCGATAAGACCCCGGGTGAATCCCCCCGATTCCCCGGTATCTGGATTATGATAAAGCTGAAACCCCGCCCCGTAGGCACCCACCGCATCCTTCCCAAGCCGGGAAGCGTTATCGACAACTATCACCCCCATCTCTTCCGGTTTACAGCGATGAAGCAGTTCCAGGGTCCGGAACAGCTCATCGTCCCGGCCTTGAGTACACAGTACGGCTGCCGTCAAGACATCCTGGCGGTGTGGCACCCCAAAGGCTCCCCAGATCCCCGAAGACACCAAAACCCCGGCCTCAGCCGAAACTCTCACGGTAAGACGGGACACAAGCGGTTCTGGCTGAAGCTCGATGATCGTCTCACCTTCGGGGGCAATGGGAAAATGATAGATCACCTCCGGGCCTCCCCCCCGGCAGGTAACATCAACCGTTCCCCTTCCCGTACACCCCAGCTTGAGACACACCGTCTCCAGGCCGGTGTACTCGTGCCAACGGGAGAAAGCAAAAGAATTGAAATAGCTGTTAAAGTCGGCAAACCCGCCGGCAGAGATTTCCAGCCCCTCTGCGGTGGAGCCGCAGCGCATTCCTTTGAAATACAGTGCCTCAGGAATGCCGGTGGGGGTTGTGAGGATAAGATTCTGCAGGAAAATAAAAGAACCGCTCAAAATCTCACGCTTCCGGGAAGCGGAGACTTCCTTTTAAAAATATGCTCTTCATAAATAGGTCCGCCTTTGTGATAGCTAATCCTATCTGTTGAAAAAGAGGCGGAACATAGGAAAATTCCCTATTTTATACGGAACCCCGGGAAAAAGAACAGATGTTAATCGTCTTTCAGAAAATCGAGGTTAGTTTTAAGCCTGTCATTTTTTAAACCCTTGAGACGTCTGGAGAGGGGCAGAACAACTATGAGAGCCAGGCCCTTGTCGATAAGATTCAAAGGAATGCGAACTAAAAACGCCGTAAAAATATCATTAAAATCAAAGGTCTTGAAAAAAACCTTCAGGCTGTCGAAAGCCTGAATCGGCACCGGCGGGTTCCGGAGGACAATGATTAGGGTCCCCAATAGGGCATTAATAAAAGTAATTCCTACAAAACAAAGTACAAACCTACCCAAGGAAGAGAAACACCCTCTTCTGGAATAGGTCCCGATAAAAAAACCGGTGGCCATATTGACCACCGCAAAAGGAAGAAAAGCTCCGGAAAAACCGGCCATGCCGTCCATCAGAAGGTTGGTAAAAAACCCCGTCACCATGCCCCACCAGGGGCCCCAGAATGCCGCCGTCACAATGGTGAACCAGGAGTCCCCAAAGAGGGGCAGCTTAAAATGAAAGCAGAGCTTGAAGAACTGATAGTTCAGAATCACCGACAAAAAAACAACTGCCAGTGGTGTAAAGTGGTTTTTTATGATATTTTTAACCTGTTTTAAAATCATAACTGAACAATCATAATAGAAAAACAAGGGATAGTAAAATGATTCGATCAAAAAAATTCTACCTCGTCCTCCTTGTTATTATGGGGTTGACCCTCCCCTATCTTCTCTTCTACCACAACAGCCTCAGAACCCTGGACGGCTATGGAATCACCGCCATCCGCCTGACAGACCTGGACCAGATGCTGGACCAGATGAAAAACGAGCCAGACTACGATTCGGGGGTCAGCCTTGACTATCTGGCAGACAAGGTGGATGAGCTTCTTCATTCCAGCCTGATCCACAGGCTCTCCCGGCTCCGGCCCGATCTGGTATCGGTTTTGTCCGACGCCCACCTAGGAGAAAAACCGTACATTCTTGAAGATGTTCACAGGGTGACCGAATCGGTCATCGCCGCCATCGATCTCTTCGAAAGGGAAACCAGAAAAACCTTGAACCTTCTCACCTTCCTCTACTTCCTTCTTCTTCTGAGTTCCTTGATCATCTTCCTGGACATAGGCCTCCATGGAAAGGTTCTCTACAGCCAAAAAGACCTGCGTACCAAAATGAACGAACGTCTGCTGTCGGCCCTGGAAAAAGAGCGGAATATTATCGCCTACGAGCTTCATGACGATGTGGCCCAGAAGCTGGCTATGGTTAAAAGCCGGCTGGAAGATCAGGGCCCCAAAAGCCGGGAAGAACTGGAACAAAACGCCTGCTACCTCAAAGAATGTCTCGAGAAAGTCCGCATGATAGCGGGAACCCTCAGAAGCCCCTATAACGTGGAAGAGAATTTTGATACTTCCATCGAAAAGCTCTGCGTCGATTTTTCCATGCATTCCTCCATCAATCTGACGGTGAAAAAGGCGGGATTAAAAACCCTCACCCTTGGACCCCAGGAGGCGGTTCACATCTACCGCATTATTCAAGAATTCCTGAACAACTCCCTGAAACACTCCGAGGCAGACAACATTTCCCTCAACATTCTCTATACCCACCCAGAGCTGAAAGTATCCTTACGGGATGACGGGCGGGGATTTAACACGGCAGAAAAAAATCACAAGGGAATCGGCCTTGACAGTATCCAGTTCAGGCTTGATCTGCTCCGCGCCGAATCCCGATACATATCAAAAGAAGGAGAAGGGGTGGAGTTATCCTTTACCCTTAACATTAAAAATGAGGACTCTCCTGGTCGTTGATGACCACCGTATCATTTATGAAGGAATAGAAGTCAGGCTGCGTCACCACTTCAACCTCTTCCACGCCTCCAGCTGCACCGAAGCCAAAGAACTGGTTTTTACCAATCCCATAGATGTGGCCATCCTCGACATAACCTGTGGTGACGAAAACGGACTCGACCTGGCTTTTGACCTGAAAAAGGCGGTTCCCCATATTTTCTTTTTTTCCATGCACCGGTCCGCCGCCCTGATTACCAAAGCCCAGACAGAGGGGTACAACGGCTTCTTCCTGAAGGACGAATCCATCGATGAGATGGTGGAAGCTCTCCTTTATCCCACCCGGCGGAAGTTCTGGATGACCAAATCGGTGAAGGAACTGCTGGAAAAACAATCCTTTCAAACCGATGAAAAGTACGACACCCTCACCCCCCGGGAACAGCAGATTTTCCGGCTCATTGCCGAGGGGAGAAAACCCCGGGATATTTCAAAGGCCCTGAACATCAGTCCCAAGACCATCTCGGTCCACCGGGAAAACCTTCTGCGCAAGATGGACCTGGCTACCAACACCGAAATCACCCGGGAGGCCATCCGTCTGGGAATTGTGGAGATTTAAAATTCATCCAATAACTTTAAGTTTTTCACAGAGTCAATGACCAGCTTTTTTTTGGCTTCATATTTATCAAACAAAGCCTTCTGCTTTGCATTAAGCTCTGAATTATACTTTGACTCTATCAAAATCTTGTCTCCGGTTAAAAAATCTATTTCATTTCCCTCTTCATACAAATAATACAATTCCTTGAGATTTCGTAATTTAAGATAGATATAGTTTTCAAAATAGCTTCCCCAATCCCTGTCACCCACAAAAAGATGTTTTATTCCCAGATCACAGGCATATATTTTTTTTGCAGACAGTAACTTTTCATTTGTTTTTCCCCATCGCGGGAGAAGATGAACGAGAAAAGTTTCTTCAAAATAACCCAAATATCGCCTTGAAGTGTCTGGCGATATTTTCAGGATATTACCAATTTTGTTTATACTCAGCTGCTTTCCGCTTCTTTCCATGAGAAGGGTATAGTAATCTCGCAGCAGTTGATGGTTTTTTAATCCATGGAACGCCGTAATATCCTTTTGAATAATATCATCTACCAGGTTCATCAAGTATTCACGATTAGGATTTAATACATTTTCAGGAAGCCCGCCCTCCTTCATAAAGTCCTCAAAATAGGACTCATTTAAAGATTCATCTCTTTTCTTAAGAGTAACGCCTTTGAAGAGCTTATACTCTTCAAAATCGAGGGGCCCGACTTCCAAGGTAATAGATCTACCGGTCAAATTAGCTTTCTTATCGCGTAAGAGTGAACTGGATGAAGACGTGGCAAACACCTTAAAATCAAATTTATCGTATAGATTTTTTAATTGCTGATGGTAGTCAGATACATAGGTTATTTCATCAAAAAAGACATAGAGCTTTTCTTCGGTTCGAATCTTGTGTATTTTTCTATGCTCGGTGATAATCTCCAGGAGGGTTGTATCTTTTAAAAGATAGTCATCGACACTGACATACAGGATGTATTTTGATTCTACCCCTTTTTCCAAAAGGTGCTTTATAACCAGCTTCATCAGAGTCGTTTTGCCTACTCTCCTCAAACCAGTAAGGAAAATAATGTGCCTGCTCTCGATATTCTCTATAAGAACTTCTAGGTATTTTTCTCTTTCGATTACATGTGCAAGATTAAATTCCTCTTCCCACCAGGGATTATATTGATAAAGTAATTCATCCATACATTTATTATACGTTTACATCATATACTATGCAAGCTATTTATACGATAGAAAAGAGGGTCGATTATTGTCTTGCTATCCACGACGTCGGATGCTGGCTGGGGTGGCGAATTGCAATAACATAGACTATCTTTTCATCGATTCGGTAGATTATCTTATAGCGAAATCATCTGGTTATAACAATGCGAAACTCTCCATAGCGTTTCTGAAAGAGAAATGGCTTTTTTTGCAAACTTATAAGAGTATTGTAGATTTCTGCAAACAGATGGTCGCCTAAGCCTTTTCGCAGGTGCTCATACGACAATCGACCTTTTTCAACATCATCACCAACCGCTTCGTGGGTCTCCAGGTGATAATTCATGTAGCAGTGGTACCATGAATACGCTTTTTAAGTTGTTCCAGGGTAAGATTCCGCTCAGGATGTTCTTGCATTTCCTTCCACCGGCGGTCTAACAGGGTCTTTTCCTCATCACTGAGTTCATACTCGTTATCACCTGGTTCCCAGAGTGCTTCAAGAATTTCCTGCTGTTCTTCAGGTGAATGCTTCTTGATCTCTTCTTTCGTCATAGCCTGCTCCTGATATAAATCTATCATAATTCTCCCCTTTTATCGGCCTTTTCGATGGGTATACTTCTTCCAAAAATAACCGCAAAAACAGCCTCTAAATCCCAATTCTGATGAAGGGTTTCTATAGATTTGGATAAACGAAGATGTAGAGGATGGGTGCCCGCGCGATTTTTTTTGAGCGCAGGTGCCTATCCTCGAGAATCTTCGTTTTACTGGGGTAAAACCTTTATCAAAATTGGATTTGGTAATTCCAGGGCAGATTTTTTCCCCCGCCCCGGTTATAATATTCACGGAGAAAACCATGGGAATCATCAACCGCATCAGAGACATCAGCAGAAGCCGCTCTCTTCCCCCGGAAGAAATGGCCGGTGCGGCGGCGTGGAAGCAGCTGCGCCGGGAAGTGGCCCGGGAGGAGTCGCGGCTCAAGGCCCTGGCGAGCCGGCGCCAGTCGGTGCTGGACGCCGCCGCCCGGTGGAACCGCACGGGCAACCGGGCCCGGTCCAGCGGCAACACCCATCTGGCCTCCTACGCGGAGGAACAGGAAAAACTCACCCGGGAAAAACTTAACGTCATCGCCGGAGACCCCGAGGTGGAACTGACCGAACTGGAACGGCTCAAGGAGATCTTCCGCCGCCTCGAGAAAGAGGGCGATGCCGCCCCGGCGGCCCTGCGGGGGGGATCCAACAAACCGGGAAGCGAGGCGTACCGCCTCAGGCTGAAAGAGAGAATCAAACACGCCGAGGGGCTCATCGCACGGCGCAGAAGCTGATTACCTAAAAAAAGGAGCACGACTATGGGATTATGGGATGCCATTAACAGGGAAGTATTCATCGATATCATCGAGTGGCTCGAGGCGGACGACTCCACCCTGGCCTGCCGCTACGACCGGAAGGGAAACGATATCCGCAACGGGGCGCAGCTGACGGTTCGGGAGGGCCAGACGGCGGTCTTTGTCAGCGAAGGACAGCTGGCGGATATCTTCGGCCCCGGCATGCACGAGCTGTCCACCGAGAACCTTCCCATCCTCTCCCGCCTCAAGGGCTGGAAGTACGGATTCAAGAGCCCCTTCAAGGCGGAGGTCTACTTCATCAGCAGCCGTATCGTCACGGGCTTCTTCTGGGGTACCCCCTCGCCCTTCATGCTCAGGGATCCCGACTTCGGGATCCTCAAGGTGATGGCCCGGGGGGAGTTCTCCCTTCATGTGCTGGATCCCGGCAAGTTTTTGAAGAACGTGGTGGGCACCGAGGGAGAGATTACCAAGAGCGAAATCACCGACCGGCTGCGCCGGAAGTTCATCACCGAAGCCCAGTCAGCCATCGCCGAGATGCGCAAACCCTTCTACCAGATGGCCGAGCATCTGGACGATCTTTCCGAGGAACTGAAGAACCGGATCGAGCTGGTCTTTGTCCAGGACTACGGCCTCTCCCTGGATCAGTCCAACGTCCAGTCCATCGAGCTGGCCGAGGAATCCATGGCGAAGGTGGAGAAGAGGGACGAGGTCTTCTTCAACGACGGCCGTATGAGCAACTACGAACGGCAGGCCCGGGCCGACGCCCTGCGGATCATGGCGGGCAATCCCGGTCCCGGCGGCCTGGCGGCGGGAGGCATGGGTATGGGGATGGGCCTGGCCATGGCCAACCAGATGGGGGGCATGATGGGAGCCAACCCCATGGGGGTGAACCCCGCCCTGATGGGGGCCGGCATGGCCGGTGCCGGCATGGCGGGAGCGGCCGGAGCCGGGGCGGTGCCGCCCCCGCCCCCGGGGGAACCGGTGTTTCACATCCTGGTTCAGGGCCAGCAGCAGGGGCCGGTGCCGGCGTCGCAGCTGCCCGCCCTGGCACAGCAGGGAATACTGACTCCGGAGACCCTGGTCTGGAAGCCCGGCATGGCCGCCTGGGCCGCCGCGGGAACCCTGCCGGAACTGGCGGGCCTTTTCGCACCCCCCCCGGGCAGCGTACCGCCCCCGCCCCCGCCGGTGTGATCCCGAGAGATGCCGATAGAAGGGAGGCCGCCCCCGGGTGACCTCCCTATCCCCCCACCCGCGGCCTGCGGCCGCCAGTAAGAGGAGAAGGTAAAATGCCTGAAACAACTTTAAAACTGACCGCCCCGGAAGCGGGGCTTTTACTCAATGCCCTGATATCCCTCAGCGATGACGACCCTTCCGATGCCGAAGCCCTGGTGCTGAGAAAGTACTATAAAAAAACTACCGCCCGGGAGGCCCGGCGCAAGATGGAAGAGGCGGGGCTCTCCTTTCCCGGAGACCTCATGCGGATCGAACCGGAGATCCTGCGGGTTCTCAAGGAGGCCCCTCCGGCGTTCCAGGAACGCACCCTGGCGGTGGGACTGCTGCTGGCCGAGGCGGACGGTACGGTGGATCAGGGTGAGTTTACCCTGCTCAGCCGCTACTGCGCCGTCCTGGGCACCACCCTGGGGGAAACGGAACTTTTCGCCCGGATCAACCTGAAAGAGGTGGACGAGGTCACCGATGAAACCGACATCCCCGAAGCGGGAAAACCCGTCCCCCCCCGGCTTCTGGACCTGACCCCCGGGGAAGCGGGGGTGGGCATCACCAGCCTGGTGGCCTTCGCCGACGACGACCCCTCCCCGGAGGAGGTGGCGGTGGTTAAGGAGTACTTCGGCAAGGCGGCGGTGGAGACTTTCCTCTCCAAGATGGCGGGTCGTGACCTGCGGTTTCCCGAGGATCTAAACCTCTGCGAAGATGCCTTCGTAGCAGGGATGGAGAAGGCCAGCCGGGAAGAGCAGACCCGTATCCTCGCCGCCGCCTACAAAACCGCCCGGGCCGACGGGACGGTGCTGCCCGAAGAAAGGGCGGTGATCCGCCGGTTTTCCGACGCCCTGCTGATCGGCGAGGGCGAACTGAAGTACTATCTCTAGGGGGATGCCATGGCGGTGAGAGAAGGGAAATGGAACTGTGAATACTGCGGAGCCGTGAATCCCGGGAGCGCCATGAAGTGCACCTCCTGCGGGGCGGTGCGGGGTGAGAACGTCCGGTTCTACCTGGAAGGCGACGCCCCGGAAGTAACCGACCAGGATAAGATCGACGAAGCCCGGGCCGGTACGGACTGGCACTGCCGGTACTGCGGCACCGATAACCGCCGCAGGCAGAAAAAATGCCGTCAGTGCGGCGCCCCAAGAGAAGGCATGGCGGGCAGGGAAGAGTCTTTTCTTCCCGCCTCCGGCCCCGAAGGAGGCTCCGGCGAAGGGAGCCCCAAAGAAGGGGCCGCCGGGGCGGGCATCCGGGCCGCAGGCGGCCCGAAATCCGAAAACAAATCCAGCCGGGGCTCTAAGGGCAGACTCAACCGGAAGGCCGGGGGCATCCTCTTCCTGGCCCTTCTGGCGGTGGCAGCGGCCTTTGTTTTCGTGGTAACCCGGGGAACCGAAGCGGAATTGATGGTCGAAAGGGGCGAGTGGACCCGCACCATCGGCGTGGAAGAGCAGGAGTGGATCCGGTACGAAAAATGGGAAGACGATGTGCCCCGGGATGCCCGGGTTCTGCGGTCCTGGGAGGCACAGCGGGGAACCGAAAAGATCCAGGTAGGGACCGAGAGGGTTAAAACCGGCACCAAAGACCTGGGAAACGGCTACTTCGAAGATGTGTTTGAAGAAAAGCCGGTGTATGAAGAGAAGCCTGTTTACGCCACCAGGGTGGAGTATGAGGTCCAGGAGTGGGTGGAAACCCGGAGCCTGACGGTCACGGGAACCCTTTCGATCTCTCCTGAGTGGCCCGAGGTCTTCCTGAAATTCGGGGAGCGGGAGGGGTCCCGCCGGGAATCAGCCAGGCTGATCCTGTCGGCCACCGATCCGGAAAAAAAAGACCAGACCTATACCTACGACAGGCTTTCTCCCGGCGAACTGGGTGATTACCGGCATGGCCAGCGGATCTCCGCCATGGTTTCGGGCAGCCGGGTCAAAAAGCTTTTGAGGGAGTAGGGATGGAAAACGACGCCGTCCGCATCATCATCACCGGGGGAACCTTCGACAAGCACTACGATGCCATCAAGGGAACCCTTACCTTCAAGCAGACCCACCTGCCGGAGATTCTGGAACAGAGTCGGATAACCGTCCCGGTGGCCTTGACGGTGAGCCGTCTCATCGACAGCCTCGACATGGGCCCGGGGGACCGGGAACAGATTCTGGAAGAGTGCCGCAAAGCCCCGGAAAACCGGATCATCATCACCCACGGGACCGACACCATGGAGAACACCGCCGCCCTGCTGGGTAAAGAGGGCCTGGGAAAAACCATCGTCCTCACGGGGGCCATGGTGCCCTTTGCCATGGCCGGGTCCGACGCGGTTTTCAACCTGGGGGGGGCCATGACGGCGGTGCAGCTGCTTCCCACCGGTGTTTACATCGCCATGAACAGCCGCATCTTCCCCTGGGACAGGGTGCACAAAAACCGCGGGGAGGGGGTCTTTGAAGGCATCCCCCGGGACCCTTCCGGCGCCGGAAATCCGGAACCGGTTTAGCCGGAAAAACCGCAATCCGGCATTGCGCCGGCCCTTCGGGTTTACTATAATTTTTATGATATCCACCAAATATACCGGCAAGCCCGGGGGGTCCCCCCTTCCCGCCGGAAGAGGAGAATTGTGATCACACTGAAATCTCGAGGGTCTTCCTGGAAAACCCCCCTCTTTCTGGTTCTTGTGGTTCCCTTTGTCCTTCAAATCGTCCTCTTCTCTGCCCTTATCACGGGGTTGTCCTTCGTTCAGACCGAAAAGGCCGTGGAGACGGTGGCGCTGGGCTTCCGGCAGAATATCTCCCGGCATATCACCACCCATATCGAAGCTCTCCTGGCGAAACCCCGGGAGATCAACAGTCTCAACGCCGACGCCCTGGGCCGCGGGATGCCCGGCGCCGAAGACGGCGAGGGTCTGTCCCGGCTCTTCCAGTCCCAGATAAAGGTTTTTGACACCGTTTCCAGTATCTACTTCGGATCCCCCCGGGGGGGCCTGGTCAACGCAGGCCGGGAGATCGATGACGGGTCGTACTACGCCATTGCAACGGAAAACCTGGAAGCCGGCACCTTTCTGAAACACCGGCTGGATCAGCACGGCAATCCCGGCAGCCTGGTTTCGGCGGTTCCCGGTTTCGATGCCCGGACCAGGCAGTGGTACACCCGGGCCCTGGAAGAAAACGGCCCCGCCTGGACCGACATCTATGTGCTCTTCACCGGGCAGGATATGGTTCTTTCCGCCAGCCGGCCTGTTCGGGACCCCCAGGGGAATTTCCTGGGGGTGGTTTCTTCCGATCTCTTTCTTGGGGGAATACACCAGTATCTGGCCTCCACCATGGCGGACCTGGGCATTTCCGGGGGCAGCCAGAGCTTTATCGTGGAAAAGACGGGGCTCCTGGTGGCCACATCGATGGACGAAACCCCTTTCAGGGAAGTTACTGAAACTCCCGGGTTTCAAAGGATCGCTGCCTCTGACAGCTCCTCCCCTCTGACCAGGGAGGCGGCCCGGATCATCGAAACCCGCTTCGGCGGCTTCTCAAAGCTGGCGGGAGAGCCTCTTCATCTAGACTATTCCCTGGGGGAAAAAGACTATTTCATTGATATCGTTCCCATCAGGGATGAGACGGGGCTGGACTGGTACGCCTGCACCGTGATTCCCCGGGCCTATTTTACGGCTCCCATCGAGAATGTCCGGGACATGAGCATCCTCCTGGCCCTCCTGGCCACCTTTCTGGCGGTGGGTATCGGATTTATCACCGCCCGGATCGTCACCATCCCCCTGCGCCGCCTGAATGCCACCACCAAGCGCATCGCCGATGGTGAATGGCCCGACGGGTTCGGAAGTGAATGGATCAGGGAGCTGGACAGCCTTTCCAGCTGCTCCCAGATTATGCTGATCCGCCTGAAAAAATCCATGACCGACCTCTCCGCCAAGATCGGGCAGCTGGAGCAGACAGAGGAAGCCCTGAAGGAGAGCGAAAGAGAGCTGACCGGCTTCTTCAAGGCCGTCCCCATCGGTACGGGGGTCAACCTGGCTGGTGTTTTTCTCAGGGTCAACGACCGGTTCTGCGAGATGACCGGTTACAGCCGGGAAGAGCTGGTGGGCGGGAGGGTGGACCTTCTTTATTTTGACCAGGAGGAGTGTCAGCGGGTGAGCGGCGAGATTGCCAAATGCCGCCAGGCAGAACTGAGAGCCCAAACTGAAACGCTCTGGCGCCGCCGTGATGGTTCCGCCATGAACGTCCTCCTCACGGCGGCCCTTCTCTGGCCCGGCCAGGAACGGGAGGAAATCGCCTTCAGCGCCCTGAACATCACCGAGAGGAAAAAGGCGGAGCAGACCCGGCTCAGGATGGAAGAAGAACATTACCAGCACCAGAAGGTGGAATCCATCGGCCGCCTGGCGGGGGGAATTGCCCACGACCTGAACAACCTTCTTTCCCCCATTTTAGGGTACGGAGAGATCCTGGTCCGCGATTTCGGACGAAAAGGCAAGGAGCGGGACTATACCGAACAGATCCTCAAGGCGGGGTACCGGGCCCGGGATCTGGTGCAGCAGCTTCTGGCTTTCAGCCGCAAGCAGGCCCTGGAATACCGAGATGTCAGCTTCAACGAGATCCTCAGGGATTTTGAGAAACTGCTGCGCCGGACCATCAAGGAAGATATTGAACTGAAAATAATCACCGACCCGGACATTCCCTTTATCTCCGCCGACAAAGGTCAGATCGAGCAGGTCATCATGAACCTGGTGGTCAATGCCCAGGACGCCATGCCCGATGGCGGGCTTCTCCAGATTTCCACCTCCTCCATGGTCATTGGAGATGAATACCACCGGAATCAGATGAAGGTTGAACCGGGCCGGTACGTGGTGGTATCCTTCAAGGACACCGGTCACGGCATCGACGCCGACACATTGAAACATATATTTGAACCCTTCTTTTCCACAAAAAACGAAAGGGGCGTCGGCTTCGGTCTGGCCACGGTATATGGGATCGTCAAGCAGCATGGAGGCTGGGTTTTTGTAGACAGCTCCCCGGGGGATGGAACCCTTTTTGACATCTACCTCCCCGCCAGCCAGGGGCAGACCCCGGTGAAACCGAAAAAAGAGAAGGTCACCGCCTCCGATGCGGGACAAGGGGATGCCGTCATCCTGGTGGCAGAGGATAATCAACTGGTAAGAGATCTGGCCCGGACCATCCTGGAGGACTGCGGATACCAGGTCATCACCGCCGAAGACGGCGAGAAGGCCTTGCAGATTCTCTCTACCCGGGATGACAAGGTGGACCTTCTGCTCACCGATGTGATCATGCCCCGGATGAACGGGAAGGAACTCTACCTCCTGGCCAGGGTGGTGAATCCCGACCTGAAGGTGATCTTCATGTCCGGCTATACCGACAACGCCATCTCACGGCACGGGGTGATTGAAGAAGGCATCAACTTCATCCAGAAGCCCTTCAGCCTGGAAACCCTGACGAACAAGGTGAAGGAAGTGCTGCAGGACTGATCAGCCGCCCCTGATCCGGCCGCTTCCCGAAGATCCCCCTTCCCCGGAGGGGGATACCAGACCCCGCCGCACCGCTTCCACCGCCGCCTGGGTCCGGTCCTCCACCTCCAGCTTCTGAAACAGGGCACTGACGTAGTTCCGGACCGTCCCGGGAGCCAGATAGAGTTCCCGGGCTATCTGGGGGTTGGTCCGGCCCGCCACGATGAGACCCATAATCTCCCGTTCCCGGTCCGTCAGTTCCGGCCCGGAGGGTGACGCCCCGGACTGAGGGTCGGCTATTTTACGGAACAGCTTCCCCGCCAGGGCGGGATCGATAAAGGACCGTCCCGCCAGGGTCCCTCGGATCGCTTTTTCAAGATCTTCCCTTCCCGTATCCTTCAAAAGATACCCCGCCGCCCCTGCCCGGATGGCATCAAAAAGCCACTCATCGTCGGCAAAGGTGGTCAGAACCAGAACAGGAAGGGCGGGAAGGAGCTCCTTCAGCTTCCGGGTAGCCTGTACTCCGTTTAACACCGGCATTTTCAGGTCCATGAGGACAAGATCCGGCGGATCCTCCACGGCGTACTCCAGGGCTTCATCGCCGTCCGCCGCCAGGGCGGTAACGATGAATCCGGGAATGGTGGAAAGAATGGCCGACAGTCCCTCCCTGACCACCCGCTGATCGTCACAGATCAGGATTCTACACATTCGCCGCCTCCCGCCGGTCTTCGGGTATCCGCAGGATCAGGCTGGTTCCTTTCCCCGGGGCGGACCGGATCTCCAGCTCTCCGCCGATAATCAAAGCCCTCTCCTTCATACCCTCCAGGCCGTAATGGAGGCCCCCCACTTTCGAGGCCGGCGGGATGATGCTGAATCCGGCCCCGTCATCCTCCAGACGCAGCAAAAACTCTTCCTCCCGGCGGATCACCAGGGTGGCCCGGGAAGCTCCGGAATGGCGGACCATATTTTCCACCCCTTCCTGAAGGATCCGGTAGACTCCGTGCTCCTGATGGGGCGCCAGTCCCGTGGGGACACTGGGGTCGGGAACACCAATCTCTCCCTCCGCCCCGAGCCGTGAAAGTCCCTGGGTCATGAGTTCCCGGCACCCCAGAAAGAGTCCCAGGTCTTCCAGGGGCCGGGCCCGCAAATCCCCCAGGGCGTGGCGCACCTCAGCCAGCCCCGAAGTCACCGTCTCCCGGGCCTCCCCCAGAATCTCCCGGGACCGGGCGGGATCCTGGTCCCAGACGCTGCGGGCCGCTTCGAGCTGAACCGATAGGGCGCTCAGGGAGTGAGCCATGGTATCATGAAGCTCCCGGGCCAGCCTGTTGCGCTCCCGGCTGATGGTCAGCTCTTCCCGTGCCAGGGCGGCCGCGGCAAGCCGGGAATTAATGGCCCGTTCCTTGGCGTGGGCCTCCCGGAGCCGCTTCTCATGATACTTTCTTTCCGACACCAGCATGGTTTCGGTCCAGGCCACCAGAAAGAATACCGCCCCAAAGACGACATAGGGCACCACCACCTCCCCCAGACTTCGGGGACTCAGAAAAAGCATGGTAAGGATATTCACCAGCATCACCCCGGCAATGTAGGCCATCAGCACCGGCAATGTATGTTGCCAGGAATAGAGAATCAGGGTGATGAAGTAGAGGATGAAAAAGGGGCTGATCAGGGGATTGTGGGGCAACAGGGAACGGGAAGCATTTCCCGCCTCCCACCAGAACTGGGCCAGGAAAAGAAGAAGAACCGTGGCGGCATTAAACACAGGATAGAACCGCCGTCCCAGCTGCTCCCTGCTTGAGGGAAGAACCAGAATCAGGAAAAAGGTCAGGTCCGCCATGACCAGAACCAGCCGCTGCATCGCCGTCAGAGGACCGGCTCCGGAACCATCGTTGAGAAAAAGAATCTGAAAATCGTTGAGGAAGGTCCAGAAGAAAAGCCGGAGGATGAGGAAAAACTGATAGGCCTTCCGCAGGCCTGCTTCGGCGAAGGGATCTTTCATACCTTATATGAATATACCCCCAAACGGAGATGTCTCAAAGAGGAGAAATCCGGCGGGCCCGGAAAAAGAGGTGACACTATTGATGACACCTGTCACTGGAAAAAATGACAGCCCGGGCGGTACCCTTGTCATATCAGGAGAAAGAATCAGTGAAAAAGAAAAGCCCCCTCCTTTCGATCTCCTTAAAAACAGCGCTCACCGCCCTGCTGGCGGGACTGGTCCTCTTTCTTCTTTGGCCCCAGGAATCGATCCGGGATGCCGCGGGGGCGCCTCCGCCCGAAGAGAGCCGGGTCTCTTCCGGCCCCGCCGGGGCAGCGGCGGTGGAGATCCTCTACCCCGCCCCGGGAAAACTGACCCGGAGCCTCCGGTTCCCCGGATATCTGGAACCGGATACCAGCGTCACCGTAAGACCCCAGGCTTCGGGGGTCATTCTGAATCTTCCCGTAGCCATGGGCGACCGCCTTGAAGAAGGGGCCCTTCTGGCATTGATCGACCCTTCCGCCCTGACCCTGAATTACCGGATTGCCGACGCCGGTTTCGAACTGGCCCGGTCTAGTCTTGCCAAGCTTCAAAGAATTTACGAAGCCAACGGCCTGAGCCTGAGAGAATATGAAGAGGCGGTTTCCCAGTTTGAAATCAGCCGGAGCCGGCGAGATCTGGCGCTGCTGCAGCTCGGCTTTGCCGAAGTGACCGCCCCCCTGTCGGGAACGATACTCAAAATTCATTCTTCCCAGGGGTCCCTGGCGTCCCCGGAGGCTCCCCTCCTGACCATGGCAGACCTGTCTTACCTGAAAATTGAAGCGGCGGTTCCGGAGGAATACTATGAAAAATTTCATGAAGAGGCATCGGAATGGCAGGTAAGAATCATCCGGGACAGCGAGCCCCCGGTTATCCGAGAAGCCCGGCTTCACCGGTTGTCTCCCCTGATTGATCCGGAGAGCCGAAGTTTTCAGGTGGTCTGCCGGGTGGACAACCGGGATCAGAAACTGAAACCGGGAATGGCGGTGAAGACGGAATTCATCGTACATCAGGCGCAGGGCCTGACTCTGCCGGTTTCCGCCCTGCGCCGGGGGAACCGGCTGTTTTACCTGGAACAAGGTTCCCCGGATGTTCGGTCCCTCACCCTGGCAGAGCCCTTCTTTGACGGAGAGCTTCTTGAGGTTCCCGGATATCTGGCGGAAAATCCCTTCATCGTCTTCGGCCCGGAAACCCTGGAACCGGGGGACACGGTGTTTCCCGTCCCCCCCGTCGCTGAGGGTCCATGATCCTCTCCCGGCTTTCGGTTCGCCATCCGGCGGTGGTGATTATCCTGACCGCGGCGGTGGCTCTCTTCAGCCTTTTGGCCCTGAGCCGCCTGAATCGGGGCCTCCTGCCCGAGCTGGGGCTTCCCACCCTGGTGGTCACATCGGTCTATCCCGGCGCCGGCGCCGACCAGATCCAGTCGGAGGTAACCGAACTCCTGGAGAACAGTTTCATCACCATCCCGGGACTGAAAGACATGGAAGGCCGGTCCCGGGATTCCCTTTCGGTGATGACCCTGGAATTTGAAGAAGGTTTCACGCCGGAAGAACTGCTCCCCCTGGTCCGGGAAAAGATCAATCTGGTCCGGGAAGATCTTCCCCGGGGACTGGAGGGAGATCCCCTGATCCGGACAATCAGCTCCTCCGCCGGCATTCCCATCTTGGTGGTGAACGCCTCCTTCCCGGAAGGACACTCCGGCGGTATCGAAGAGATTTCCCGCCGGGTGGAAGATACGGTGCTGCCCCGGCTGAACGGCCTTTCCGGGGTTTCCGAGGTTCGAAGCCGCGGGATGGTGTCTCTGATTACGGCAGTAACTCTGGACCCGTCCGCCCTGGCTGCCCGGGAAATCTCACCCCTGGAAGTACGGGGGGCGCTTCAAAACAGCAACCAGTCCCTGCCCGCCGGCAGGGTGACCTGGCAGGGATCCGAACTGGGACTGCAGACCCGGGGGCGGTTTACCTCTTTGGAAACACTGGAACAGCAGCCCCTGGGCCTCCGGGGGGACCGGCTGATCCGGCTGAAGGATGTGGCCCGGGTGGAGATTGCCCGGGAGCCGCCGGAGGAGTACACCCTGTGGAACGGCCGGGAGCTGGTGACCCTGGAGATCACCCGGCGTCCCACCGCCGATACCCTGAAGACGGTCCGCCAGATCAAAGAGAACCTTTCCCTGCTTGAAGAGGAAACGGGGCTGATTTTTTCAATTCTGAAAGACGAAAGTCATCTCACCGCCACCTCCATCGGTTCGGTCCTCACCGCATCGGGGCTGGGTATGGTGCTGGCGGTGCTGGTTCTGCTGCTGTTTCTCCGGGAGCTGCGATCCACTTTGATCATCGCCGTGAGCCTGCCCTTAAGCCTGCTGGCGGCCCTGCCGGGGATGTTTCTCTCCGGACAAACCATCAACATCCTGAGCCTTTCGGGAATGACCCTGGCCCTGGGGATGATTGTGGATGCATCCATAGTGATGCTGGAGAGCATTCACGGCTGCGGAGATCTTCCGCCTCCGGCGGCGGCGGAAGAGGGGGCCCGACGGATCGGGGGGGCCGTCCTGGCATCCGCCACCACCACCCTTTCGGTGTTCATCCCCCTCCTTTTTCTCACCGGAATCACGGGCCTTTTCATGAAGGACATTTCGCTGACCCTCATCTTCTGCCTCGCCGCCTCCACGGCGGTGGCCCTGACGGTGATTCCTTTCATGGCCTCCCGTATCCGCACCATTAAGGAAAACCTGACACAGAGAAAGACCTTTCCCCTGATCCGGAAACTTGCCGGACTGGAGGACAAATTCGGTACCGTCTACGGCCGGATTCTGGAGAAGGGACTGACCAACCGGCGGTTCCTTTTTATCATCGCCGTGCTGTTGCTGATCATAAGCGGCCTGGCTCTTACCCGGCTGGGAACGGCCTTCCTGCCCCATGTGGATTCCGGCGAGATCGAGGTGACCTGGAAGTACCCCCGGGGGACCTCCCTGGAAGACACCCGGCGCCGTATCTCCGCCTCGGAAGAGCTGTTTCGGCAGGCCGCTCCGGAGATCATCACAGGTACCATCACCATGGAAGCCGGCGGCGGGTCCGGGCTGTTCCGCCTGGCCCCCGCAAAGGAGCGGCACCGGTCGGTTTTCGAGATCATCGAAGAACTCCACCGGGTCGCCGGACGGCTGTCCGGGGCGGAAGTAACCTTCTTCAACGGCGGCATCGACGGACTGGTGGCCATGGGTACCGGAGGTCAGGGCTTTCTGGTGGAACTGACGGGGAAAAACCGGACCGAGGTGGACAGAACGGCCCGGCGGCTTCAGCGTTATCTTGAGGAACAGCCTGAAGTTCTGTCGGTTACCAGAAATGTCAATCTGGAAAGCCGGTCCGCCGCCTTCAAGCTGAATCTGGAAGTGCTGGGAGATCTGGGCATTTCTCCTGGGGAGGCAGCCACGGCGGTGCGGATCTATTTTCATGGTCTTGAAGCGGGAACCCTGATGGTGGAGGAATCCGGATACGGCACTCCCGGTCAAACGGGACGGGAGCGGTACCGCCGCACTCCGGAGGAGCTCCCCGGCACTCTGGAGATACGGCTCCTTTCGGCGTGGCGGGAAGAACCGCTCTCGGAAAATATCCTGAACGGCTTGAAGCTGAAGACCCCCGGCGGTGCCATGGCGGCCCTGAACAGCCTGGGCTCCCTGGAGTACCGGGAAGAACCGGACCAGATTTACCGTAAAAACCGACAGAATGTCATTCAGGTGGAGGCGGCCCTCAGATCTGCGGAAACGGGAAAACTGGCCCGCCGGCTGGAAAAAGAGTTCCCCTCCCTCAAGACCGGAGAGGTTTCCTGGACCCTCCAGGGTCCCGGAGGGCTTCTGGCAGAATCGCTTTCGTCCCTCTTTTTGGTTTTGGGGACCGCCCTGTTCCTGGTTTACATGGTGATGGTTATCCAGTTTGAACGTTTTCTCCAGCCCCTGATCATCATGGCCTCCATCCCCTTCACCCTGGTGGGCATCGCCGGCTCCCTTTTTCTCTTCGGCTCGGACATCTCCATCATCGCCTTCCTGGGGATCATCGCCCTGGGAGGGGTGGTGGTAAACAACGCCATAGTACTTCTGGATGCCATGAACCGGCTCCGCGATGAAGAAGGCTATCCCCTCAGGGAAGCGGTGCTGGAAGGGGCCAGAAGCCGGTTGAAACCGGTGCTGATGACCACCCTCACCACCGTCCTCGGGGTGACACCCATGGCTTTCGGAACCGGTGCGGCGGCAGAACTTTACGCTCCCCTGGGACAGGTCATCTTCGGGGGCCTCATCACCTCCACCGCCATCACCCTGGTGCTCATCCCCCTGATCTACTATACGGTTGAGGGAATCAAAAACCGTACCGGCGCCCTTGTTGAACAATAAATAAAGCGGTATTTTAAAGAACCTATGGAAAATAACGACAGTAAACCGAAAACCGCCCGACGGCGGGGAAGAATCTTTTTTCTCATTCTTTTTTTAATCCTCCTGGCTCTTCTGGGTCTCCAGGCCGTCCGCCTGGTTCAGAACGCCGGGGCGGCCTCCGGAGCTTCCGGTGAGGGGAAATCGGAACCCTCTTTTGCGGTAAATACCACCTGGGCCCGCCGGGGAGAACTGGTTGAAACCCTGAGCATCAACGGCGACATCATCGCCTACAACAGCGTGGACGCCTATCCCGAAACCACCGGCCGTATCACCGGCCTCACCGTGGACCTGGGCGACACGGTCAGTAAAGACCAGGTTCTTGCCTGGGTGGATCCCAGCCGTCCGGGAATGACCTTCTCCCAGAGTCCCGTCAAAGCCCCCATAGGCGGTACCGTTACCGCGGTGGTTTCCAAGACGGGAACCATGGCGGCGCCCCAGATTCCCGTGGTAACCATCGGCGATCTGGCCATGCTCCAGGCCCGGGCCTACATCCCCGAACGTTATACATCCCGAATCAGCCTCTTTATGCCGGCGGTGCTCCGGTTTGAAACCTTCCCCGACGAAACCTTTGAAGCCCGGGTTTCAGAGATCAGCCCGGTGGTGGATCCTGCCAGCCGGACCATGGAAATAAGATTGGACATCACCAGCGGAAAGAAAGGGATAAAACCGGGAATGTTCGCCGAAATTGAACTGGTGATAGACCGAAAAGTCGATGCCCTGAGGATTCCCGCGGCGGCCCTGGTCACCCGGTTCGGAAAAGAGGCGGTTTTCGTTCTTAACGAAGATGAAACCGTCTCTCTGGTCCCGGTTAAGACGGGGCTCCAGGTCGAAGGAGTGGTGGAAATCCTCGACGGTCTGGATGGGGATAGGGAAATTGTCTACCAGGGAACCACTCAGCTGGAAGACCGTTCCCGGGTACGGATCATCAGCCGGCTCGAAACCCTGAGGTAGGCTGCCATGGGTCTTTCAAAAACCATCGTCAACCGTCCTACCACCATCCTCATCATTTTCGCCCTCCTGGTGGGACTGGCCCTTTACATGGTCCCCCAGATTCCCATTGACCTTTATCCAGAGATTAACCCTCCCATCCTGGTGGTCATATCCACCTACCGGGGAGCCGGCCCGGAGGAAGTGGAAGAAACCCTTACCCGGCCCCTTGAGGGGGCTCTGATCAATGTCAGCAACGTCCAGCGGATGACTTCCACCAGTTCCGAGGGGAACGCCATGATCCTGCTGGAATTCGACTGGACCCATGACCTCACCGAAGCGGCTAATGAAATCCGGGACAAACTGGAATTCATCAAGGATTTTCTTCCCGACGAGTCCACCACCCCACAAATCTTCAAGTTCGATCCCTCCATGCTCCCCATCATGGACCTGGTGGTAACGGGAAACCGTCCCCCGGAAGAGCTTTTCTCCATCGCGGAATCACAGATTCAGCCCTACCTGGAGCAGGTGGAAGGGGTGGCTACCTCTTTCATCAGCGGAGGAAAGGAAAAGATCATCCGGGTGGAAATTCCCCAGAACCGCCTGGAGGCCTACGACCTGAGCCTGACCCAGGTAGCCCAGATGCTGGCGGCCCAGAATATGGACATCAGCGCCGGCAGTGTCAACGAGGGCCCCCGAAGTTACCTGGTCCGAACCACCGGTCAGTTCAAAGACCTGGAAGACATCCGTAACGCCGTGGTGGCCTACAAAGGAGGTCTTACCGCCCTGGGGACTCCGGGCCCCCTGAAAACGGTCCGTCTCAGGGATGTGGCCACCGTCCAGGAGAGTTACAGAGACGCCAACTCGGTGGTTTTCATCAACGGTGAACCGGGGATCTACATCAGCATCCAGAAACAGAGCGGCACCAACTCGGTGGAAGTGGCGGACAACGTCAAGGACAGGCTTGTTTCCATCAACCGCAACCTCCCCGCCGGGGTGGGGGTGGAGGTCCTCTCCGATTCGACCCAGATGATCCGTGACAGCCTCAGCCAGGTAACCAACTCGGCCGTCACAGGCGCCGTTCTGGCCATGCTGGTCCTCTTTGTTTTTCTCCGCAGTCTCAAATCCACCTTTATCGTGGGCCTCTCCATCCCCGTCTCTTTGCTGATCACCCTGATGGTGATGTACTTCATGGGTCTTACCCTGAATATCATGACCCTGGGGGGGCTTACCCTGGGCATCGGGATGATTGTGGATTCTTCCATCGTCATTTTGGAAAACATATTCCGCTACCGGGAAAAGGGAGCGAAACTCAAGCCCTCGGCCATCCTGGGCTCGGCGGAAATGGTCACCGCCATCTTCGCCTCTACCCTCACCACGGTCTGTGTTTTCCTGCCGGTGCTGATGTTTAAAAAGGAGCTGGAGGTTATCGGGGTCATGTTCAAGGACATTGCCTTAACGGTGGTCATCGCCCTCCTGTCATCCCTGGCGGTTTCGGTTACCCTGGTGCCGGTTCTTTCGAGCGCCTATCTGAAGCTGTACACCCGGAAGCAAAGGCCACTGAAAAACCGCCTCACGGGACGGGTGGATGCGGGGATGGAACGCTTTTTTACCGCCATGGACAACGGGTACAAGAAAATCCTCGCCTTCGTCCTGAACTACCGGGCCTGGACGGTGATAATTATTGTGATGATACTGAGCCTCAGCGTCTCCCTGATACCCTCCATAGGGTTCAACCTCTTCCCCGTTCCCGAAGATGAATCGGTCACCCTGGAAGTGGAGCTTCCCATTGGATCGAACCGGTCCGCCACCGAGGAAGTGATGGCCCGGCTGGAACAGATCATTAACAAAGAGGTGTCGGGTATAAAAGACCTTATTGTCACCTCCGGAACTTCGGTCATGTTCGGCTTGGGAGGGACCGCCGCCAACAAGGGTCAGATCAAGATAACCCTTCCTCCCTTTGACGAGCGGATCGACACCTCGGCGGTGATCCAGGAGAAGCTGAGGGCCCACTTCGATGAATTTCCATCGGTCCTCTTCGCCTTCACCGCCGGGCAGGCCAACATGAGCGGAGGGGCTCCCATCGACATAGCCATCCGCTCCGAAGACCTGGCCAAAGCCAAGGCGATGGGCGAGCGGATTGAAAATCTCATCCGGGACAACCTGTCCGATGTAACGGAACCGGAACTGAGCATCAGCGATGGACTGCCCCAGGTGGAGGTGGTGATCGACCGGAACAAGGCCTACGACCTGGGCCTGAATGTCTATGCCATAGGTCAGGAAGTGAGCGCCAACGTGGACGGGAAGACCGCCACCCGGTTCCGTTCCGGCGGCAGCGAATACGATGTGGTGGTCATTCTCCCCGAGGAAGACCGTAATGAAATTCCCGATCTGAAGAAGATCTTTGTCATCAACAGCATGGGGAAACGCATCCCCCTCTCCAGCTTCGCCACCCTGGAAAAAAGCACCGGACCTGTTTCCATCACCCGGGAAAACCAGGTCCGGACGGTTCATGTCACCGCCGGACTCCGGCCAGGGATTCCCACCAACGTGGGGGAAGCCCAGGTGCGGGACCTGATCAAGGCTAACATCATCACCGACGAGGATGTGGTCATCGATTATGCCGGGGACTACGCGGAAATCATGAAGATGGTGCGGAAATTCATCGTCATCATGATCATCGCGGTGGCCCTGGTTTTCGGCGTCATGGCCAGCCAGTTCGAATCTTTGAAAGATCCTTTCATCATCTTTCTGAGTATTCCTCTCATGGTAATCGGTATCGTCCTGCTTTATGCCCTGATGGGAACCCCCTTCAGCATGCTCACCGCGGTGGGCCTGGTAATGCTGGCGGGAATCGTGGTGAACAACGGTATCGTCCTGGTGGACTACACCAACCTGCTGCGTAAGAGAGGTCTGACCGTCAGGGAGGCGTGTATCGAAGCGGGGGGGAACCGGCTGCGGCCCATCCTGATGACGACCCTCACCACCGTCCTGGGAATGGTTCCCATGGCTTTCCTGCGGGGAGAGGGGGCGGAGATGGTTCGTCCCATCGGCCTCACCGTGGTGGGCGGCCTTTCGGTGAGTACCATCATGACCCTCTTTATGGTCCCCGTGGTCTACTCTCTCTTCAACAAGGAAACGCCTCACAAGGAGAAACAGGTATGATCAGGATGGAAATCATCGCCGACAATGCCGTGGAAGAAGATATCATGGAGGCCCTGAGGGCCCGGGAGGAGGTGACCCATTTCACCAAGATTCCCAATGTCCACGGCGAGGGGGACAGCACTCCCAAACACGGCAACCATATCTGGCCCGAAGAAAACTTCATCCTGATTATCTACGGCGAGGAAGAGACGGCAGCCCACGTCCGGGAGGCGGTAAAGGAGATCAAAGAACGGTTCCCCGATGCGGGAATCAAGCTGTTTGAGCTGGGCTCCTCCCTGTAGGGAGCTTTAATTACACGCTGAGAGGTGGTGGGTGGGGAGAATCCCCCGGTATCACCCTTTTCGGGAAAATAACATTGCCATCGGCCCTGCTCTCTTTTATCATTGAGAAAGAAGGGTTGTAAAGGTTTTTCCGCAAGACCCCCGGTAATTTGAGATTAACCGAGTATTTAAGGAATTTTAAAAAGGAGTCATCGTGGGCCGCCTGAACCGCGTCTATCAGCGGTGGGTAACGCCACCCCAACCCCGTCTCACCGGTGAATTGCAATACTGGCAGGAGCGGGTCCTCAACGGAATCCTCCTTATCGCCGTCCTGTTCGGGCTTCCTGTCTACCTGGCCAGCTTCCTCCTTTCCCTGAAGGAAGGTCTTCTTGTGGTAGCCCTGGCGGATTCCCTGGTCTACGGAATCCTGATCTTCCTGGCTTTATGGCGTCCCGGCCCGTACGTTCTCCGGGCCGGGACGATGGTTTTCCTCACCTACTTTCTGGCCCTTATTCTTCTTTACGTTCTGGGTGAAGAGGGGGGAGGCCCGGTCTGGCTTTTTTCCTTCCCGGTGATGGCGGGGCTGCTTCTGGGACACAGCCGTTCGTGGATGGCCCTGGGAGTAAACCTCATCACCCTGATCGCCCTGGGTATCATCTTGTTTATTGGTTATGGAACCCGGGCTGAAGGGATCACTTTCCTGATCCGCTGGGGGGTGATAAGCCTCAACTTTCTCCTCCTGAACATGATGGTCACCATTTCCCTGAGCTCAATCCTGCGCGGAATGCAGACCATCCTTGAATCCCGGGAAGAGGAACAGCAGAAGTATCAACGGATCTATGAAAATTTCCTGGATATCTATTTTGAGATCGACACCGCCGGAACCATTCTGGTCATCACCCCCTCGGTCCAGGAGATCTGGCGGGAGTCTCCCCAGGAACTGGAGGGCACCTGTCTTTATGACCGGATGGAAGACGAAGAACGGGATTTTTTCATGGGAGAAATACTCAACGACCGGGAAGTACAAAACCGGGAAACCGTCTTTTCCACCCGGGCGGGATGGCTGGCATGCACCGTCAGTGCCCGGCTCAACCCGGCGGGCCCCGGCGGTTCGGCCTCCATCTTCGGCGTCCTTCGGGATATCACCCAATGGAAGGAGATGGAAAAAGAGAAACGAAACCTCGAAGACAAACTGCGGCAGTCGGAAAAAATGGAAGCCCTGGGCCTTCTCGCCGGCGGGGTGGCCCACGATTTGAACAACATCCTCTCCGGCATCGTGGCCTATCCGGATCTCATCATCAACGAGCTCCCTCCAGACAGTCCCCTGACTCCCCGGCTGGTGGCTATAAAAAACTCGGGAGAAAAAGCCGCGGCGATCCTGGAGGATCTGCTTAACCTGGCCCGGCGAAACAGTATCACCCGCCAGGTCATCAATATGGAAGACCTGCTCCGCACTTTCCTGAAATCTCCCGAGGTGGAGGCCCTGTCCCGCCGGTATCCGGCGGTAAAAATGGAGACCCGCCTGAATGCCCCTCAATACCATATCGAAGGTTCCCCTTTTCATCTCCAGAAACTGATCCTCAACTTGATCGTAAACGGTATGGAAGCCCAGCCCCGGGGCGGTGTCCTCACCCTTTCCCTGTCCAGCCTCCCGGATTATCACGGCTCCACCCGGTATCATGAGATTCCCCGGGGTGATTACCTGCTTCTCCGGGTGGAAGACCAGGGGGCGGGTATCCGTCCGGAAGATCTGGACCGTATCTTCGAACCCTTCTTCACCAGAAAGGTCATGGGACGAAGCGGCACTGGTTTAGGGATGGCCATCGTCTGGGGAACTATCCAGGATCACGGAGGTTTCATCGATGTCCGGAGCATACCGGAACGGGGAACCGTGGTGGATATTTTTCTCCCCCTGACAACCCGGGAGGTGACTCGTCCCTTCCCGATAAAAGGGTTTTCCGAATACCAGGGCCGGGGAGAGTTGATTCTGGTGGTGGACGACCTGCTTACCCAACGGGAGATCAACCGCCATCTTCTGGAGAGGCTGGGATACCGGACCAGAGAATTCCCCAGCGGTGAAGAGGTCCTGGAGTTTCTTCAGGAGAACCGGGCCGATCTGGTGCTTCTGGACATGATTATGGAGGGCGGCATGGACGGTCTGGAGACTTACCGCCGGATAAAAAAACTGAAACCGGACCAGAAAGTCATCATTCTCAGCGGATACGCCGACTCTAATAGAATCGAAGAAGCCCGCCTCCTGGGTATTCACACCTTTTTAAAGAAACCCTGCGGTCTGGAGACCCTGGGAACGGCCCTGCATCACGCCTTATCCGATTAAGGATTTTCTTTCCCAACCGCCCCTGTTTGTTCTATAATGTACTCATGGAAAAAACTGCGCAAAAGAGCCGTGAGTCCAGAGCGACGCCCCTGGATGAACTGGTCAGGGCGGGCTCCCTCCTCTCCCGGGAGCTTCACTTCCGCGACCTTATCGCCGTTCTGGTGGAACAGGCCCTGGATATTTCTCATTCCGATCTGGGGGCTCTCTATCTCTTTGCCGGAGACGGAGAAGAGTCGGAACCCATGAAACTCGCCTTCCGAAGGGGTCGATACGAGGTACCCTCCCAGATCGAGGGAAGGTCCGAACTCATCCAGTTCCTGCGGGAGTGCGGTGAGGCGGTGGTTCTCAGAGAGATGACCGGCCGGAGGGAGAGCCACCCCTTCCGGGAGATTTTGCTTCATCCCGAGATGACCAGCGGACTCGTCCTGCCGGTCTTCACTCCTCAGGCCCAGCTGGGGGCACTGTTCATGAATTCCCGGCACCCCCGTTTCTACAACCGCAACCGGTTCCACTTTCTCGACTCCTTCACCAAACTGGCTTCGGGGCAGCTTCACAACGCCCGGCTCTACCGGGAGATGCAGGAATACCTGAAAAAGATCGAGGAACTGCAGCGGTACCAGGAGAATATCTTTTCCTCCATGACCAACCTTATAGTCACCACCGATCCGGCGGGGCAGATTCATTATTTCAACAAGGCCGCCGCCGAGGCGCTGGGGCTGGATGAAACCTGTCTGGATAAGGGATTTGACCAGATCTTCCGAAAATCCCTGAGCAAGAAGACCCAGAACGCCGTGAAGGCGGTGATGGAAACCAAAAAAGAGGCCCTGGGAATCGAAGGGATCTACAAGACGCCGGACCGGGAGATGGATTACTCCCTGAACATATCCCCTCTCCTGACCAGGCGGGGAAAGCAGGAAGGGCTGACCCTCCTCTTCACTGACCAGACCCGGGAACGGGAACTGAAGGCCAAGGTGGAGGTGGCGGTGGAAGAGCGCCGGGCCATCAAAGACATGTTCGGCCGCTACATGTCCCAGGAGGTGGTCAGGAGCCTGATGGAGTTTCCCGAACGGGTTAAACCGGGGGGTGACAAGAAGAACGCCACTGTTTTTTTCGCCGACATCCGCGGCTACACCAGTTTTTCAGAAGGCCGGGAGCCGGAGTACATCATCGACATTCTCAACGAATACTTCAGTGAAGCGGTGGAGCGGGTGGTCACCAGCGGCGGCTACATCGACAAGTTTATCGGCGACTGTATCATGGCGGTCTGGGGAGTTCCCCTGGTATCCGAGGTCACCGATGCCATAAACGCCGTCACCTGCGCCCTGGAAATCCAGGAGCTGGTCAGATCCAAAACAAGAAACTTCTGGCAGAAGGAAGCGGCCAAGCTCAAGGTGGGCATCGGCATCAACACCGGCCCTCTGGTGGCGGGAAACCTGGGAAGCAACCGCCGGATGGACTACTCGGTCATCGGCGATACGGTAAACCTGGCAGCCCGGCTCGAAGGGGTGGCAGAAGCAGATGAAGTCATCATCACCCAGACCACCCGGGACTACCTGGGTGATCTCTTCAAACTGGAAAAGCGGGCTCCCGTCCGGGTCAAGGGCAAGGCGGAGCCGATACAGATCTACAACGTCCTGAAACGCGTGGGATAGAGGGAGAGTAATTCTATGAAAGTGCTATGGGAAAACGGAGGGATTACCCCTCTGACCGCAGGTGTGGCGGGAGGAATCCTGCTTCTGGTGATCGCCGGGGTGATTTATTTTATTGTCGCCAGAATTATCTTTAAAAACAAGGTGAAGGCCGCTCTGGGAGATCCGGAGAAAATGGCCCCTTTCCGGAGTAAATTCCCCCCGGAAGTCCTCTTGAAGAGATCAGGCCGAATGGAAAAATACGCCCGCCACTACGGCAGCCGGCTGATTATCGATACAGGCCTTGCCGATCTCTGGGCGAAAACCCTGGAAAGCAAGTTACGATACAAGGATATGAGACGGGTTTTGACCTACTGCCCCGAATCCACCCTGTTCACCGCCTTCACCGCCAGTTTGAATAACCCCAAACTTAAACCTCTCTTCGTCCAGTGGATGGAGGAGAAGGGCGAGGATCAGGCCTTGAGAATTCTGGCCACGGTCTGCCGGGGTGAAATTTTTGACGGCGCCAAAGGGCTGGAAATTCTGGGAAACCAGATCGATACCATCAGGGAAATGACCGGTGATCCCGAATGGCACTCCCGGTTCTTTGCCTACCAGATTATCCTTGAAGACCCGGAAGACCGTTCTATCCGGGCCCTCTGGGACGCCTTTACCGATTCCTATCCCGCCATAAGAAAGAAGGTGACCGACCGCTTTCAAGCCCCCGACCGGGAAAAGCTGTACCGGAAACTCTGGGACCTGGTGACCGGAGACCCGGTTTATGAGGTGAGACGCAGCGCCAAAGACCGGATCCTCAAGGATTTCTCTGATCTTTACCAGCCGGACTATAAAAACCTGAAAAAGCCCGCCGCCCTGAGACTACTGGGGCTGCTTGATGAGGACTCCGACGACGACCGGGACATGGCGGTTACCTATCTTCAGAACGAGGACCTGGAACTCCGCTATCCCGCCGCCCGGTTCCTGGAAAGATGCGGCGTCCTCAAACGGATGCTCCATGAAGCGACCCTGGAAGACAGGGAAGATCTGAACAGAAAGCTGGATCTTCTTTCCCGGGCGGCGGGAGTGAATATTTCCAGTTTCCTGGAAAGCCTCACCGCCGATGCCTCCCCGGGAGCCTTGTTTATCGGGGCCCGGCTTCTCAGGGAGAAAGGAAACAGAACGGCATTCGTCCCCCTGGGACAGGGGGTCTTTCATTTTTTCCAGACTCACCCTCTTTCTCCTGAGCTGAAAGAAATCTATACCCTTACCCTGGAGGGAATCAGCGACCGCGGAGGAGAGGAAGCGTTGAGACTGTACCTGTCGGAACTCAAAGCCCGGCGGGACGATCCCGATTTTCTCGCCGAGCTTCTTCCCCGGATTCCCCTCAGGGGGGATTACCTTTTTCTACCGGTCCTGGAAGAGTTTTTCAAAGATTCCGCCTTTCCCCTGCCGGAGAAGCTGGTCCGGTTTATGAGCGTCCTGCCTTCGGATCAACTGATCCCCATGATTTTCGACATCCTTAACGCACCCCGGGGCGTATATGCCCACGGAGTCAGAATCTCGGCCCTGAAGCTGCTGGGCGAATTGAAACAGCCCTACCTGCTCCAGCGGATTCTGGAAACCCTGCCGGTTTTGCCTCAGAAGGAAGCCCGGGAGTACGCCCCGATCCTGAAACAGTACCCCACCGCCCTCTTTGAGGAGCGGGTGGGAGCCCTTTTTGAATCCAGCGATGGCCAGCTTCGGGCCTCGCTTCTGGCCATCCTTCCCGCCACGGGAAACCGCAGCTTCATGAAGGAAATTCGCACCGCCCTGAACGATGCAGACCCCGATGTCCGGATAGCCGCCATCTGGTCTCTCCTGGAGTTCCAGGAACTCAAGCTGCTCAACCAGGAAACCTCCATGCTCAGGGATCCGGTGGAGCGGGTTCGCCTCGCCACAGCCCGGGTCCTGGGTGAGCAGGGAACCGCCGCCGCCCTGGAAGCATTGGGACAAACCCTCAAGGACCCCAACGAAGTTTCCCCGGTAAAAAAAGCCGCCATCGCCGGGCTGGGTTTCTCCAAAATCATTCAGAGTATCGATATGCTGGTGGAGACCCTGGATACACAGAAAGATTTCTCCCCACAAGTCATCGCCGCCCTGGGAGAGAAGACCGACCGGAAATCCCTGACCCACATCATTGAACTCTTCAAGGACGCTGCCCCGGAGCTCAAAGAAGAACTGGTCAAGGTTTTTATCCACATGAGTGAAGAGGCCGAAGCAGCTGTTCTGGATCTGTTGAAAACCGATGTAGCCTCCCTGCGTCCCTACCTGGCGGAAATCCTGGAAGCCACCGGATACGTGGAACAGACCATCAGAAAGCTGTCCCACCGGGATGTAAAAGTAAGGAAGGAAGCGGCTCTCTGGCTCTCCCTGTTGGAGACCCGCAGCGCCTTCCGGGGCATCGTTCTGGCTGCCCGGGACCCCGACCAGGATGTCCGGGTCCTGGTGGTGAAGGCCCTGGAAAAACTGAATACCCCCGAAGGTCGGACAATCCTCGATTCTCTCAAGGAAGACCCGGACCGGAGGATCAGAAAATACACCCTCTGGGCCATGGAAAGGCTTCAAACCCTGGACCAGGAATAGCAGCCCCGGATGGCCCCGTCATCCCGGCGGCATGGCATCCCCTGGCCGGATAGCCCTACCCGACGGCAGTAACCCTGCCCGTCGGGTTTTTTTGCGGTATAACAGTGTCCCTTGCAGGGATGCTGAGCAGGTTTAACATAGCGGGGGTGCCGATTTCAAAAACCATTGCTGGAAACCGGTTTAGAAGAAAAAGGGCGGGGAGTGGAGTTCGACGAATCAGAACCAATACGCTTTGGCGAATTGATATCATCGAAAAACGGCAACCGGCACAGCGCAACGCGACAGCACCTTCGCCAATTTGATCTGGAGTTCTTATTTTTTAGGAGATATTTGCAGGTCCCACCAAAACGCCTGACCCGTCACTTCAGCGGAAACCGCGAGGGTTAGTTTCCTGCCGAAGCTCTCCTCCACTCCCCAGATGAACAATCGTCATGGCAACCTCTTGCCAAGTGATTCAACTAAAATACCCGACCTCTTTATATCTGTCAAGAAAAAAACTCGAAAACCCCGAATAAATAGTATACAATTTATATAGTATTTTTTATTTTTCTCCCTTCTCTTCCCGTAATTACCCGTAAAGAAACAGATTAAGTGCGGTTTAACCGCCCTCCTCCGGGCGTGTCTCTGGTGAACCAAAAAACCAGCCCTTTTTGCCGCAAACAGGCCCGCTCCACGGCCCCGGGGTATTTTACGGCAATTTGGCCACTATATTTGCCGTTTTAAATCTTCGGCAGCCCGGGTTCCGCTTTCCATGGCCCTGATTACCAGGGAGGCGCCGCTGCCGCAGTCCCCGGCGGCCCAGATCCCCGGCACACTGGTACGGCCGTGCCGGTCAACTTCAAGATTACCCCGGCCGTCCCTCTTCAATCCCTGGGTCTCCACCACGCCTTCGGGGTTCACATGGAGGAAACCCAGGGCCAGCAGGACCAGGTCAACGGGCTGACTGAATTCGGACCCCGGTATCTCCACCGGGGACGCCCCCCCCTTCCGGGAATCGGGTTTCCACTCCACCCTGACAAAATGAGCTTCCTCGACCCTGATATCTCTGCCGGAAAAGCGGCGGGTCGATATCCCCCAGTCCCGCCGGCACCCCTCGGCCTGGCTGCTGGAGGTTCTTAAGATCCCGGGCCACCGGGGCCATTCGGGGTTCCAGGGCTCTTTCCAGCGTTGGGGTTCGGGCATGATTTCATACTGATACACCTCCCGGGCGCCCTGCCTCACCGCCGTTCCCACACAATCTGATCCGGTATCACCCCCGCCGATAACCAGCACCCTCTTGCCTTCGGCACTCAAGTCCGGCGCGGGGGCCCGGCCGCCCTGAACCGCCCGGGTGGCCTCGGTCAGGTATTCCAGGGCGAAGAAGATTCCTTCAAGACCCCGCCCCCCGGCGGGTACGTCCCGGGGCACCCCCGCCCCCAGAGCGAGCAGAACGGCATCAAACCGGCGCTGCAGATAAGCAAGGGAAAGATCTTTCCCCACATGCACCTGAGTCTCGAACTCGATGCCCCCGGCCTCCATCACAGCGATTCGCCGGTCGAGAATTTCCTTTTCCAGTTTGAAGTTAGGGATGCCGTACCGCAGCAGTCCCCCGGGCCGGTCATCCTTCTCAAAAACGGTGACCCCGAACCCGCTGCGACGCAGTTCCCGGGCCGCCGCCAGACCCGCCGGTCCCGAACCCACCACAGCCACTTTTTTCCCCGTCTCCCGTGCGGGGACCTCGGGAACCACCCATCCCTGGTCGAAGGCCTTCTCAATAATGGCCAGTTCCAGGTCCCTGATGGCCACAGGAGCGCTGTTGATCGAAAGGGTACAGGACGCCTCGCAAGGGGCGGGACAGACCCGGCCGGTCACTTCCGGCAGGGAAGAGGTGGCGGCCAGCCTGTCATAAGCCTCCCTCCAGCGGCCCCGGTACACCAGGTCGTTCCATTCGGGAATCAGGTTTCCGTTGGGACATCCCCAGGAATGGCAGTAGGGGATACCGCAATCCATGCAGCGGGCACCCTGAACCCTCAATCCCTCCTCGGAAGGAAGCCGGTAGAACTCACGGAAATGGCGGATCCTCTCCTCCACGGGGAGGTACACCCCGGTCTCTCTTGCATGCTCTAAAAACCCTTTGACTGTACCCATTAAACCAGCACCTCCTCTGTGACGGTTTCTGACTCGGATCCCTTGAATTCCCGGGATTTCAGTCTCGCCAGGGCTTGACGGTATTCCAGGGGAACCACTTTGACGAAGGACGGAGCCATTTCACTCCAGTTGTCCAGAATCTGAAGGGCCAGGGTGCTTCCGGTGGCTTCCCGGTGCTCCCGGACGAGCTCCTTCAGGATCATTTCATCCTCTCCGAAAGAGAGGGGCTCGATATCCACCATGTCCAGGTTGCAGACCGTATCGAAAAGCTGGTCTTCATCGAGGACGTAGGCCACTCCGCCGGACATACCCGCGGCAAAATTAACCCCCGTCTTGCCGAGAACCACCACGATTCCCCCGGTCATATACTCACACCCGTGATCTCCCAGACCTTCCACCACCGCCACGGCCCCGCTGTTCCTGACGGCGAACCGCTCCCCTCCCTGGCCGTTGATAAAAACCCGGCCCGAGGTGGCTCCAAAGAGATTGACGTTTCCGGTGATGACATTGCTTCGCGCCCGGAACCGGGAGCCCTCCGGCGGGGTAAGGATGATCTTTCCTCCCGACAGACCCTTCCCGAGATAGTCGTTGGCGGTTCCCCGGAGGTGAAAGGTGATACCCGGCGCCAGAAAGGCGCCGAAGCTCTGCCCCGCATCCCCGGAAAAACGGCAGATCACGGTATCCTCGGGAAGCCCTCCGGTGCCATGGATTCCCACCAGTTCCGAACTGAGACCGGCCCCCACGGTACGGTTCCGGTTGAGGATCGGCAGATCAAGGGTGCAGGCCGTCCCGTCCCTGAGGGCCGGTCCAAGAACTTTGAGTATTTCCGCATCCAGAAATTCACCGGAACCATGATCCTGGTTCTCACTGCAGCGCCGTACCGCACCGTCTCCCCCCGGAGGGAGCGCAAGGATCCGGCTGAAATCAAGACCCCGCTGACGATAGTGTTCCAGGGCATCATCAACCTCAAGGATGTCGGTGCGTCCCACCATCTCATCCAGGGTTCTGAATCCCAGGGAGGCCATGATTTCCCGCAGATCCCGGGCCACAAACCGCATGAAGTTCTCCAGATGCTCCGGCTTGCCCCGGAAACGCTTCCGCAGCTCCGGATCCTGGGTGGCCACTCCCACGGGACAACTGTTATTATGACACTTCCGCATCATCACGCAGCCCAGGGTTACCAGGGAAACCGTACCGAAACCAAACTCCTCCGCCCCCAGGAGGGCCGCCACCGCCACATCCCGGCCGGTCCTGAGCTGGCCGTCGGTCTGAATCCGAATCCGCCTCCTCAGGTCGTTGAGAATCAGGGTCTGCTGGGTCTCGGCCAGGCCGATCTCCCAGGGTATTCCCGTATGCTTGATGGAGGTGATGGGCGAAGCGCCGGTTCCCCCGTCGTGACCGCTGATCAGGACCATGTCCGCCTTGGCCTTGGCCACCCCGGCCGCAATGGTTCCCACCCCCACCTCGGAAACCAGTTTTACCGAAACCCGGGCGGCGGGATTGGCGCACTTAAGGTCGTGAATAAGCTGAGACAGATCCTCGATGGAGTAGATATCGTGGTGGGGGGGAGGACTGATCAGCATGACCCCCGGAGTGGCGTGCCGAATGGAGGCAATGAAGTCGTCCACCTTGTGGCCCGGAAGCTGCCCCCCCTCTCCGGGTTTGGCCCCCTGGGCCATCTTGATCTGCAGTTCCCCCGCCTTTTTCAGATACCCGATGGTTACTCCGAAACGGCCCGAGGCCACCTGTTTGACGAAACTGTTGGCATTGTCCCCGTTGGGCCGGGGTTCAAACCGCTCTTCGTTTTCCCCCCCTTCGCCGGAGTTGCTCATGCCTCCCAGCCGGTTCATGGCCACCGCGATGGTCTCATGGGCCTCCCGGCTGATGGATCCCAGGGACATGGCGGAAGAGACAAACCGTTTCACCAGAGACTCCACCGGCTCCACTTCTTCCAGCGGAACGGGCTGCCGGGGCTTGAACCGAAAAAGACCCCGGAGGGTGCAGAGACCCCGGGAGGTGTCGTTGATTTCCGCGGCGTACCGCCGATAGCTTTCCCAGTCACCCTGACGCACCGCCTCCTGGAGGAAGACCACCGCCTCGGGGGTCATCAGGTGGTGCTCCCCGCCTTTTCTGTAGTGAATGGCCCCCCCCGACTCCAAAGGTTCTTTCGTGCCGGAGAAGGCCCGGGCATGACGCTGCTCCTGGGCTTCCGCCACCGCATCCAGACCTATCCCGCCGATCCGGGAGGGAGTACCGGTAAAGTAGGCTTTCACGAAGGATTCAGAAAGCCCCACCGCCTCGAAGATCCGGGCCCCCCGGTAGCTGCGGAGGGTGGAAATACCCATCTTGGACATGACCTTTAACAGACCCTTCTTCACGGCGATGATGTAGTTATCCAGAGCGTCTTCCCGGGTCAGCCCTTCCCGGAGGCGGCCCTCTCCCTGGAGATCCGCCACGGTCTGAAAGGCCAGGTAGGGGTTCACCGCGCTGGCGCCGAAGCCGATGAGGGCGGCAAAATGCATTACCTCCCTCACCTCACCGCTCTCCACCAGCAGGGCCGATAAATGCCGGATCCCCGCGGCAATCAGGTGCTGATGCACCGCCGAAACGGCCAGCAGGGCCGGGACGGGACAGAGGGTCGGCCCTACCCCCCGGTCACTGAGGATCAGAAACGATGCCCCCTCCCGGATGTGGTTCTCCGCCTCGGCGCAAAGCCGCTCCAGAGCCGCCTCAAGGGCTGGAGCGCCTCCTCCGGCCTCGTAGTGTATCCCCAGGGTCACCGACCGGGGAACCTCCTCGAATCCGTCTCCCGCTCTCCTCAGCAGGGCCATGTCTTCGTTGGTCAAGACAGGATGGGGAAGCTTGAGTTTACGGCAATGGCCGGGACCCTCTTCCAGGATATTCTCCTCCCGGCCGATGAAGCTCATCAGGGACATGACCAGATTCTCCCGGTACGGGTCGATGGGTGGATTGGTCACCTGGGCAAAAACCTGTTTGAAGTAGGTGTAGAGCAGCTGGGGCCGGTCCGAGAGCACCGCCAGGGCGGCATCGTTGCCCATGGAACTTATGGGCTCCTGAGCCTCCTCGGCCATGGGAATCAGAATGCGGTCCCGGTCCTCCAGGGTGTATCCGAAAACATCCGGGAGAAAGGGGGCTCCCTCCTCCCGGGGTTCTTCGGGAGAGTAGCCCCGGAAAAACCCTTTAAGCTCCACCTGGTTCTCCTCCAGCCACCGTCGGTAGGGCCGCTGCCGGGAGACCCGGGACTTGACTTCATTATTGAACCGGATCCGCCGGGCCTCCAGGTCCACCACCAGGATCTTCCCCGGCCCCAGCCGGCCCTGTTTGACGATGGTTTCGGCGGGCAGATCCAGAACCCCCGTTTCCGAAGCCAGAATGATCCTGCCCTCCTCGGTGATGGTATACCTGAGAGGCCTCAGTCCGTTCCGGTCCAGGGAGGCGCCGATTTTCACACCGTCGGTAAACACAAGCGCCGCCGGTCCGTCCCAGGGCTCCATGATGGCGGCATGGTATTCGTAAAAACCCCTCTTGTCCTGGCTGATGTGGTACTTGGCGCCGAACGCCTCGGGAACCATCATCATCATGGTATGCTCCAGGGAGCGGCCGCCCCGGTGGAGAAACTCAAATACCGCGTCAAATACCGCCGAATCGCTGAGTCCTTCCCCGATCAGGGGGAGAAGGTCGGGCAGGGCATTACCAAAAAGAGGCGAAGAGAGGGATTTCTCCCGGGCCTGCATCATGGTCCTGTTACCCTGGAGGGTATTGATCTCTCCGTTATGGGCGATATGGCGAAAAGGCTGAGCCAGGGACCAGGAGGGAAAGGTATTGGTACTGTACCTCTGGTGAACCAGGGCCAGGGCGGAGGTAAAACGGGGATCTCCCAGGTCGGGGAAGAACAGGGGAATCTGGGGAGCCACGAACATCCCCTTGTAGATGATGGTCCGGCTGCTCAGAGAAACAGGATAGAAGTCGTCCCGGGATAGTCCAGCCGCTTCCGCCGCCTTCTCCCAGGTACGCCTGACCAGGTAGAGACTCCGTTCCAGGGCATCGCCGGAAACCCCGGGAAACCGCAGAAATACCTGCCGGATTTCCGGCTGGGACTGCAGGGCCGTGGGGCCCAGGCAGGCGGAATTAACCGGAACATCCCGCCACCCCAGAAGCACCCCTCCCCGGGAAAGAACCCCCGCCTCTACCAGGTCCAGGGCTTTCTTGCGCAGGGCCGGCTTGTTCGGCAAAAACAGCATACCCACCCCGGTTTCGCCGGGATGATCCAGAGGAAAATCGATCCCCGCCGAGGAGGAGCAAAAAAACTCCCAGGGTATCTGGGTGAGGATCCCCGCTCCGTCTCCACTGTTCACATCCGACCCTACCGCCCCCCGGTGAACCAGGTTATTCAGGATGGTCAGCCCGTCCCGGACAATATCATGGGATACCCTGCCATTAATATCCGCCACAAACCCCACGCCGCAGCTGTCGTGCTCAAAAGATGGATCGTACAGGCCCTGATTTTTCATTACCGCCCCCAACTCTGATTATTTGCCGTTTTGCGGCAAGTCTTTGCCATTAACAGAATATCAGGCTATTATTGGTTCTGTATTTTGTCAAGGCATGAAGGTAAAACCTGAGATATCGACAAATATTTGTGAAATACGATAGGATTATTGTTTTTTTCTGATATTGCGCGAATTTTTTTCCGGCATTATTGCCGAAACTAAAACCTTTTTCGGAATTCCCTCATCAGATAGGAGTAATGAAAAAGATCTTTGTAGGGTATCAGATTGGATACGGTCCGGGAAATCACGGGAATATCCAGGGCTACCACCGCCCCTACGGGATTGAGTCCGCCGATGAGAATACCCCCCACCCGGCCGGCATTCATGGGAATTTCCATGAGGGAATGGCCGGGCCATCCCAGGGCGGCCACCCGGCCCAACCCCGCTTTCTCCATCATGGACGACAGCTCCTGCACCTGATCCCGGCAGATGGCGGGCACCTCGAAAAAGTTGCCGCCGATCCGGCCGGTTCCATCCACCAGAGCCCGGGAAAAATCGGTCATCTTGCTCTTGATAAAAATTTCCAGCGGCTCGATGCTGGTTCCGGCATATTTGATCACCTCCAGAAACCGGACGGGCTGCCGGTTCTGAAGCTCCATAAGACCGCCAAACTGAGACTGCATGGGAACCCCGTTGCGGACGAGGATGCCGTTGGCATTGAAAGAGCAGACCGTACAGAATCCCACATGTCCCTCGGGAATGGAGGAAAAACCGCTCCGCTCGCCGGGACCGATGATGCAGACCCGGTCACCCATGCAGAATCCCGCCTGAAAAACCGGATCCATCGCCGCCACCGCCTGCTCGAAGGCGTCCATGGGAATGATGGAGGTATTGACAATCACCTCGCCCTTAAGCTCCCGGACATCGAAATTCATGAGCCAGACCATCTCATCGATCCGGGAATTCAGGAATCCCACCTTCTCAAAAACCCGGGCCTGGGAAAGTTCTTCCCTGCCCAGGTCGGTGATCTTCCTTCCCTGGCGGCCCACGTACTCGGTAAGCCCCTCCTTGTCCATGGCCAGAAGATGAAACCGGACGGTCCGCTCACTCAGGTCGTACCCCCGGGAGGACAGGTATTCGGTGATTTTCAAGCTGCTGACGGGGTGGTTATTCTCCGCCAGGATCCGCAGGATGGAGAGCCGTTTCTTTTCGATCTTGTCTTTCATGACCTCTAGGTAACCGCATCTCCCGGGGCGTGTCAAGAAACTTCTCGAGGGATTGTCATGATTCCTACAAAAATGTAGGATTGCTTCTGAAAGGATTGAAGGAGGCCCCATGCCTGATGCCAAACGCCGTGAACACTACAAACGGAAGCTGAAGGAACTCTCCGCCCTCTATGAAATCAGCCAGGAACTGGACCGAAGCACCGACCTGGGGCAGGTGATGGTGCCGGTCCTGCAGACCCTGGGGGAAACCCTGGGACTGGAGCGGGGGGTCATCACCCTCTTTAACCGGCAGGCCGAAAGAATTCAGATCGATGCTGCGTACGGCCTCACCTTGGAGGAACGGAAGAGAGGGCAGTACCGCCCCGGTGAGGGCATCGTGGGCCGGGTCATCCAGACGGGCGAACCGGCGGTGGTGGAGGACATCCTCAGGGACCCCGCCTTTCTGAACCGTACCGGGAGGCGGCAGGACCAGATCAAGGAGGGAACCGCCTACCTCTGCGTACCCATCAAGATTGAAAGCCAGACCATCGGCGCCCTCAGCGTGGAAAGAAGCGGCGAGTCAGAGATCGACCTTGAAGAAGATGTTCAGCTTTTGACCATCATCAGCTCCATGGTGGCCCAGGCGGTGAAGTTGCGCCGCCGGGTGGAAGAGGAAAAAGAACGGCTGGGGCAGGAAAACGCCCGGCTTCAGCAGGAGCTTAAAGACAAATTCAGACCCGACAATATTTTGGGAAACTCCCAGGCCATGCAGGAGGTCTTCGATCTGATCCAGCAGGTCAGCAAAAGCGATGCCACGGTATTGATCAGGGGTGAGAGCGGAACCGGCAAGGAACTGGTGGCCCACGCCCTGCACTACAGCAGCCTCCGGGCCGCCAAACCCTTCATCAAGGTCAACTGTGCCGCCCTGCCCGAAACGGTCATCGAGAGTGAACTCTTCGGGCATGAAAAAGGCGCCTTCACCAGCGCCGTGGCCAAGCGGATGGGCCGATTCGAAATGGCCCACGGGGGCACCATCTTCCTTGATGAAATCGGCGATCTCTCCCCCACCATCCAGGTAAAGCTGCTGCGGGTCCTGCAGGAGAGGGAATTTGAGCGGGTGGGCGGAACGGAAACCATTAAAACCAACGTGAGGGTCATCGCCGCCACCAACCGCCCCCTGGAAGAGGCCATGGCTGCCGGATCCTTCCGGGAGGACCTCTACTACAGGCTTAACGTCTTTCCCCTTCACATTCCCCCCTTAAGGGACCGGAAGAGCGACATTATCCTCCTGGCCGACGCTTTCGCCGAACGGTACGCCCGGCTGAACGGCAAGACCATAAAAAGAATCAGTACCCCCGCCATTGAGCTCTTCATGAGCTACCACTGGCCGGGGAACGTCCGGGAGCTGGAAAACTGTATCGAAAGGGCGGTTCTTCTCAGCACCAACGGAGTAATCCACGGAAACCACCTGCCCCCCAGCCTCCAGAGCGCCGAATCCACGGGGACCCAGTCCGCCGCCACCCTGCCGGAAGCCCTGGGAGCCCTGGAAAAAGAGCTTATCCAGGACGCCCTGAAATCGTCCCGGGGCAACATGGCCAAGGCGTCCCGGATACTGGGACTGACGGAGCGAAAAATGGGGCTCCGGGTGGAAAAATACCGTATCGACCCCAGACATTTTCATACGTAAATGTAGGTTTGGACGCCACTGCCTACATTTATGTAGGATAGTATTAAAACCTTGATGCGCCCCCGCCGAACAGCCTCACAACTAAACTCTTTCAGAGAATATAGTTACAAAATAAAAGAAGAATCGACAATCATTTGGCACGTCTTCTGCTTGTACAGGTTGGGGTAAGAAACACAACAAGGAGACGACGAGATGAAAAAAATGCACCTGTTTCTGGCCCTGATGCTGGCGGTTTTTACGGGTACCGCCGGGGCCCAGGAGGCGGTTTCGGGAGAAGCCCTGGCCCTGGAAGTGGCGGCCCTGTCCGAAGCCCTGGACTTTGTATGGCTGCTCCTGGCGGCGGCGCTGGTCTTTTTCATGCAGGCCGGATTTGCCATGGTGGAGACGGGGCTTACCCGGGCAAAGAATGCCGGAAACATCATCATGAAAAACCTGATGGATTTTTCCGCCGGGGCTCTGGCCTTCTGGGCCGTGGGTTGGGCGTTGATGTACGGCGGTTCCCGGGGGGGCCTCTTCGGACTGGATCAGTTCTTTCTGGCCGGGGCGGATCCGGCGGTTTTCCGGGACTGGATGTTCCAGGTGGTTTTCGCCGCCACCGCCGCCACCATCGTTTCAGGGGCCATGGCAGAGAGAACCAAGTTCTCCTCCTATCTGGTCTACAGCGTCTTCATCACCGCCCTGATCTACCCCGTGGCGGGACACTGGATCTGGAACGGCGGCGGATGGCTGGCGGAACTGGGATTCCATGATTTTGCCGGATCCACGGTGGTTCATTCCGTGGGAGGCTGGGCGGCCCTGACGGGCGCGGCGGTGCTGGGCCCCCGGAGCGGTAAATACGTCACCCGCAGCTCCGACGGAAAATGTGAACGCCGGGCCATTCCCGGGCACAACATGCCCCTGGCGGCCCTGGGAGTCTTCATCCTCTGGTTTGGGTGGTACGGCTTTAACTGCGGAAGCACCCTTTCGGGAAGCGATACCTCCATGGCTCTGGTGGCGGTAACCACCACCCTGGGCGCCTCGGCAGGAGCCATCGCCGCCATGGCCACCTCCTGGATCCTGTTCGGCAAGCCCGACCCCAGCATGTCCCTGAACGGGGCCCTGGCGGGCCTGGTGGGCATCACCGCCCCCACCGCCGTGGTCTCTCCGGCGGGGGCCATCATCATCGGTTTTGTGGCGGGAATCCTGGTGATTTTTTCCGCCGAGTTCTTTGACACCAAACTGAAAATCGACGACCCCGTGGGAGCCATATCGGTCCACGGTGTGGGCGGCGTCTGGGGAACCCTGGCGGTGGGCCTTTTCAGTACCAACCCGGATATGCTGGGACTGTTTTACGGCGGCGGATTTCGTCAGCTCGGCATCCAGGCCCTGGGTGTGGCCGCCGTCTTCTTCTGGACCGTCACCACTTCGTTCATTCTGTTCAAGGCGGTGGCCAAGACCATCGGCCTCAGGGTTCACCGCGAAGACGAACTCAAAGGCCTGGATCTGGGGGAACACGCCATGGAAGCCTACAGCGGGTTCCAGATTTTTTCCAACATGTAGCCAAGGAGAAACATATGAAACTGATAACCGCCTACATACAGCCCCATAGACTGAACGAAGTGAAACAGGAACTGTTCAAAAGGGAGATCAAGAAGATTTCCGTCACCAACGCCCTGGGCTGCGGCCAACAGGGAGGCTACCAGGAGACCTACCGGGGGATTTCCCAGGAGGTGAATCTCCTGAAAAAAATCCGTCTGGATATCGCGGTGAACGAAGAGTTCGTCGCCACCACCGTGGAAGCCATCGTGGCGGGGGCACGGTCCGGCCAGATCGGGGATGGGAAAATCTTCGTTACCCCCCTGGAAGAGTGCATCAGAATTCGAAACGGCGACACCGGCGGTGTGGCCATAGGTTAAGGAAGTGGCAGGAGACCCCTCGCAACGGCTGTTGAGAGGGGTTCTCCTCAGTAATAATGAGAGGAGGAATGATAAAATACATCCATGTATTTTATCATTCTGGAGAAGAAAAGCATGGCTTTTCTTCTCCTTATTCTCTGCCATCTGAGCTGCTCGGCAGCTCCGGGCTCGCGGCTAACGCCGTGTTATTATAGGAGAAAGCAATGACAATCGATTTTACCAAGACACCCCTGACGGAGATCTACGGGTGCAACTGTTTCAACGACGCGGTCATGAGGGAACGGCTGCCCAAGAGCGTCTACAAAGAGGTCAAGCTCGTTCAGGAAGGAACCCGGGACCTGGATGCCGAGGTGGCGGAGGTGGTGGCTTACGCCATGAAGGACTGGGCGATTGAGAAAGGGGCCACCCATTTTACCCACTGGTTCACCCCCCTGACAGGCCTCACCGCGGAAAAACACGATGCCTTCATCTCTCCTACCGCCGACGGCCGGGTCATCCTGGAATTCTCCGGGAAGGAGCTGATCAAGGGAGAACCCGATGCCTCCTCCTTCCCCAGCGGCGGCCTGCGGGCCACCTTCGAGGCCCGGGGCTATACCGCCTGGGACGTCAACTCTCCCGCCTTTGTCCGGGACGAAACCCTCTACGTCCCCACCGCCTTTATCTCCTACAACGGAGAAGCGCTGGATAAAAAAGTCCCCCTTCTTCGCTCCATGGAAGCCATCAACAAACAGGCCCTGAGGATCCTTCGGGTTTTTGACACCCCCGCCAGCCGGGTGGAAACCACCCTGGGCCCCGAACAGGAGTATTTCCTCATTGAAAAGGATCTGGCCGATGCCCGGCCCGACATCCTTCTCACGGGACGTACCGTTTTCGGCGCTCCTCCCGCCAAGGGCCAGGAGATGGACGACCACTACTTCGGCACCATCAAGGAGAGAGCCGCCGCCTTCATGAAGGAGTTCAACTATGAACTCTGGAAGCTCGGAATTTCCGCCAAGACCCAGCACAACGAGGTGGCCCCCAATCAGTTTGAGATCGCCCCCATTTATGATGCCGCCAACGCTGCTTCCGACAAGAACCATCTTCTGATGGACGTATTGAAAAAGGTGGCGGGCCGTCACAACCTGGTGGCACTGCTCCACGAAAAGCCCTTCGCCGGGGTGAACGGATCGGGAAAACACAACAACTGGTCCCTCAGCACCGACAGGGGCCTTAACCTCCTGGACCCCGGCGACAATCCCCATGAAAACGCCCAGTTCCTGGTGTTTCTCTCCGCCATCATCCGGGCGGTGGACAAGTACGCCGCCCTGCTGCGGACTTCGGCGGCCAACTCCGGAAACGACCATCGGCTGGGAGCCAACGAAGCCCCTCCGGCGATCATCTCCATCTTTCTCGGCGATATGCTCTCCAGTATTCTCGAAGGCATATCCGAAGACAGGCCGGTAAAGAGCGCCACCGGCGAGGTTCTGGAGATAGGTATCACCCGGCTGCCCAACCTCCCCAAGGACCTTTCAGACCGGAACCGGACCAGCCCCTTCGCCTTTACGGGTAATAAATTCGAGTTCCGCATGGTGGCTTCTTCCGCTTCGGTAGCGACTCCCACAACCGCCCTGAACACCGCCGTGGCGGATGTGCTGGGAGAATATGCCGATGAGCTGGAAAAAGCCGCCGACCTGAACAACGCCGTTCAGGGACTGATCAAGAAAACCTACAAAAACCACAAGAAGATCATCTTCAACGGCAACGGCTACTCCGACGACTGGGTGGCAGAGGCGGAAAAAAGGGGTTTGCCCAACATCAGGTCCACCGTTGAAGCCATTCCCGAGTACATTAAAGACACCACCATTGCCCTTTTTACCCGACACGGTGTGCTGAGCAAGGAGGAGCTGGAGTCGCGAACCCACGTCTACCTGGAAAAATACAGTCAGCAGATCAACATCGAAGCTAATGTGATGGTGGAAATGGCCAAGCGGGATATTCTGCCTTCGGGAATGCGGTTTGCTTCGGAACTGGCTGAATCGGTGATCCGTATGAAAAAGGCCGATCCGGATCTGCCGGTGGATTCTTTCTCCGGGACTCTGAAGGAGGTCACCGCCATCCTGAAGGAATTTCAGAAGAAAACCGCCGATCTGGAGGTGGTGCTGGGCCGTGTGCGGAACATGCCCTCCGAAAACATCCTGGCCATCGCCCATGGATACCGGGAGCAGGTGATTCCCGTCATGGAAGAGTTGCGGGTTCAGGGTGACAAGCTGGAGGTAATCTGTCCCCGGGATCTCTGGCCTTTCCCTTCTTACATGGATCTGCTTTTTAAACTTTAAAAATCGGGAGCATCGCCGGCTCCCGATGATGCTCCCAGAGATGAAGCCCCCCGGAATCGGGTGAACCGATACCTCTTCCCGGGGGGCTTTTTACCAGGATGACCCGACAAATCTAGAAAACGTCGATTCCCAGCCTCCGCAGCAGCGCCGGCCGGGGAATCCCGTTTTCGTCGTATCCGCGAAGCTTGTAGAACCTGTCCAGCATCGGTTCCAGGGGAACCGTGCTTTTCACCGCATGCCGGGTCTCGCCCTGATTGAGGAAACGGCCCGGCAGGGTATCGTCGCGGCGGCTTATCCCCATCCGGGTATTCATATACCTCTCCAGCACCTGAATCCGCTCTCCCGCCTTCAACATCTCCGGCTGGGACAGTTTGTATCCGGTAAAGGAAGAGAAAAACCGTGAGATCATCCTCACATCCAGCAGCAGTGCCGCCACCGCCGGGGTATGGGTCATGAAAAAGGAAAGAAACACCCGGGGGACATATTTCACCACCGGTGTTTCCAGGACATAACCGAAGGCGGTGAAGAGGCAGGTAGGCAGGGAATTGAGGGCGTTGAAGAAGTTCTCAAAGTATTTTACCCAGAAAGGCTTGGACCGGGGGGTATAGGGGTCGAGAAAGCCGATCAGGACTTCCAGCGATACGGGGTAAGACCCCAGATGACAGCCGCCCCGGTTGCATACGGCGTAGTTCAGCCCCTGCCCCACCGCACCCCGGGGGTCATAGGCGGAGAGCTCCAGCCCTTTCACGTGCATGGCGAACTCTTCCCCGCCGTGATCCGCCGCCAGGCGCCGGGTTCCCCGGGAAAGCTCTTCTCCTTCTCCCCTCCGATAGGCAATATCCTCCAGAACAGCGGCGATGTTATCAAACCGGTCGAAGACCAGGCTAGTATTCATCAGCCCCCGGGCCCCCGCTTCCATGGCATAGGACAGGGTCGCCCCGGCGGAAATGGTATCCATTCCCAGATCGTTCATCAAGTTGTTCCAGGGCGCAATAAGATCAGGATCAAAATTGCCGATGTTGGGCCCGAAGAGCCCGACGGTCTCGTATTCGGGGATCTGATTCATGGTTCCGTCGGGATAGGTGCCCTTATGACCGCAGAGTACCGAACAGGGCTTGCAGGTGCTCGGTCTGGTCTGATATTTTTCCGCCATGGCCTCTCCGGAAATGTTCCGGGCCCTTTCGTCGGTACGGTCCCGGAAGTTATAGACCGGCATGAGGCCGCCGTCCACACAGGGGTTCACGTTGCCGGCGGTGCCGTACTTGCTGAATCTTTCAATAAACGGATTCCTCCGGATCTGGCGGTTCGCTTTCTTCACCAGGGTCTGCCACTCCTCCGGCCGGGCCGCCTCAAGAACATAGGATCCCCCCCGGGCGGTGAGGCTCTTCAGGTTCTTGGCTCCCATGACCGCCCCGAAGCCGCCCCGGCCCAGAAAACGGTGGCCCGAAGCGATGTTGGCATAGAGCACCCCGTTTTCACCGGCGGGACCTATGACACAGGCCCCGTCCTTCGGTTTCAGCTCCAGCGCCGCCTGGGTCGCCGAAGTTGTTCTTCCCCAAAGATCACCGGCGGGCTGAAACAGGACCTCCCCGTCGGAGATATCCACCGATACGGGAACATCCGAAGTCCCTGAAACCACCACTCCGTCATAACCGGCGGTGCGCAGGGCGATACCAAAGGGACCCCCGCAGGATGCAGATGCCATGATCCCCGTCAGGGGCGACTTGGTCACACAGGAAAAACGGGCCGAGCAGGGGCCCTTGCTGCCCACGAATCCTCCGGTGATAAAAATCAGCAGATTCTCATTACCCTGGGGATTCACCTGGTCAAGCCGGTCACCCAGTCTGTCATAAAACAGTTTCAGCCCGATTCCCTTGCCCCCCAGATAGTCACGCCATACCCTTTCTTCCAGGGAAAACTCATTCCAGGTCCCATTATCAAGATTGATATCCAGAAACCGGTTGCTAACCCCTGTGATTTTTTTGTCCATCCTTTCCTCCTGTCAACCGGTTCCCCTGGTTCCATGGTGATGAAAAAACTATAGCTTCGCCGACATCTGTTGTCAATTGAAACAAAAAGGGAAAAGAAAGCTCTGGACGGGGGAGTTCCCGAAGGGTATCCTGAATCATGAACAGCAGGACGACCACAGCTCCCCCGTGGTGGCGGGGAACCGCCATTTATCAGATCTATCCCCGATCCTTCCAGGACAGCAACGGCGATGGTATCGGCGACATACCGGGGATCCTCCGCCGGCTCGACTACCTGGAGTGGCTTGGAGTGGAAACCCTCTGGCTTTCCCCGGTTTATCCCGGACCTCAGAAAGATTTCGGTTATGACATCGCCGACTTCCGCGAGATCGATCCTTCTTTCGGAACCCTGGATGATCTGGACCGCCTTATCGAAGAATTACACCGGCGGAAGATGAAGCTGGTGATGGACATGGTTCTCAACCATACCAGCGATGCCCACCCCTGGTTTCAGCAATCCGCCGCCTCACGGGATAATCCCCGCCGGGACTGGTATATATGGAAGGACGGCCGGGGCCGGGGCGGAAAAAACCCTCCCAATAACTGGCAGTCCCAGGTGTCCGGCAGCGGATGGCACCGCCATGAAGCCACCGGGCAATGGTACTGGGCATCGTTTTTACCGTTCCAGCCCGACTTGAACTGGCGGAATCCCGAGGTGGAACGGGAGATGATGGCAACCCTGCGGTTCTGGCTCGACCGGGGAGTGGACGGATTCCGGCTGGATATCCTGGGTTCGGTCTATGAAACCGAAGGATTTCCCGACAACCCCCGGAACCTGAAGCTGTTTCCTCAGAATGGAGAGGCCCTGGGATTCTTCCACTCCTGCCGCCACACATCCAACCACCCCGACAACTTCGCCCTGGCCCGACGGCTCCGGGCCCTGACCGATTCCTATGACCCGGAGCGCTTTCTGGTGGGTGAGGTCTTCGGCGACTTTTCCATGGTGAAAAATTACTGCGGCCGGGAAAAAAATGACGGCCTCCATTCGGTTTTTCTCTTTCATGCCCCCGAAACACCCTTCAGGCCGAAACCCTTCAGAGCCCTGCAAAGACGGCTGGCTTCTCACTTCACCGGGAAATTTCAGGGATGTCTGGCCCTCTCCAACCACGACAGGATTCGGCGTATTTCCAGCATCCCCGCCTCCCGTGCCAGGCTCAGCGCCCTCTGGCAGATGACGGGCCGGTCCATTCCCTGCCTCTATTATGGAGAAGAGATCGGCATGCCCCAGGGCCGGATTCCAGGAAAACACGCCAAAGACCCCATCGCCAAACCGTTTCAAAGACTCCCCGAGCCGGTTTTCCATCGTCTGGACGGAAAACTTAACGGCGCCCTCAACCGGGACAACTGCCGCCTCCCCATGATATGGAACAACCGGGAAGGCGGCGGTTTTACCACCGCCCCGGACCCATGGCTGCCCTTCTCGTCCCTTCCCGCCGAAGGCGGCGTGGAAGAACAGCGGGAAAATCCGGAAAGCTTCCTTCATTTTATCCGGCGCCTCATCCATCTCCGGCGGAACTCTTTCACCCTGACCTTCGGCAGCGAGGAGCCCCTGGAAGGACTTCCCCGAAAGGTGGTCGGTTGGATCCGCCGGTGGGAGGGGGAAGAGATCCGGGTCTTCCTGAATTTCGGTAAGAAAGCGGTACCCCTTCCCGGGTTGCCCCCGGAAACCCTGATCCTGCTGTCCACCCTGGGGAAGAGGGCCGAATCCGAAAGAAGGGGAGTTCTCGCCCCGGGGGAGGGAATTGTGGTCCAGGTTTCCCGGAATTCTTCATGAACTTTCCCTTATGATGCGGTATAGTAGGAAATAGAAAAAGAAAAAAGAGGAACACGAATATGAAAAGGCAAACACTTCTTCCGGTTTTTCTCATACTGATCGGCTTGATTCCCCTGATGGCCCAGACCGTCACCATCGACTATATCGATGGCTATCTGGATGTGATGGAGCGGGGCAGCTGGGTGGAGGCTTTCATCGGGGACACCCTGTCAGCCTCCGATTCGGTCAGGCTCGATAAAGACTCCTACGCGGAGCTCAGCGGCAGGAATCTGAATTTGACCCTCACGAGTCCGGGAATCTACCGTATTTCCGAACTGATTTCCGCCGCCGGCGAAGGAAACGCCCTGGGGGTGGGAAATCTGGTCTCGGGAAAACTCTCTCTGATGCTCCAGGGCGGCTCTTCCCAGGTGCAGAGCGCCGTCGGAGGGGTCCGGGCTTCCGAAGCCGTAGCAGCCCCGAAACTGGACTGGATGGGCAGCGACACGGCGGAACTCATCAAGGAAGCCCAGGCCGCCTTGAGAGAAAACCGGTTTGACAGCGCCCAGGCCCTGCTGGAAGAAGCCTACGACCTGGCCCTTGATGATCAGGAGGAGTCGGAAGCCCTCTTTTATCTGGGCTGGACCCACTATCAGAAAGGGGAAACCGCCCAGGCCCTGAAGAGGCTTCTCTCGGCAAATCCCGATTCGTACTCTGACACCTACCACTCCCATTTTCTTATCACCGGAAATATTCTGGTCAGCACCTTTGCCTATGATGAGGCCATCGCCTGGTTCGGGAAGTACAGTCCTGCGGGAGCGGCTTTCCAGGATGTTGAAGCCGAGCAGGCCATCTACCTTCTCAAGGGCATGGCCTTCAAACAGAAAGGACAAAGCGCCCAGGCCCGGCAGGTTCTTCAGAAAGTGCTGGATCTCAATCCAGCCGGAGACACCGCCACGGCGGCCCGGTCCCTGCTGAAAGAACTTTAGGGGGCCCTGTCCCCGGCGGAGTCCGCCGGGGGATTTTAAAACAGCGACAGCCCCAGGTACACCGCCGCCGCCGCCATGGCGGCGGCCAGCCCGGGATTACCCAGGAAAAAGGCGGAGCAGCCCGCCACAATAACCCCGGCGACAGATATCATCGGCTCCCCCGGTACGGCGCTCACCGTTCCGGGAATAATCAAGGCCCCCAGGGCGGCATAGGGCACCGAAGCCAGGGTTCTTTTCAACAGCCTGAACCCGGCGCCCCCGGAAACAGCCGGCCCGGAAGATTCCCGCCGGGGAAGCAGAAACGGTATCAGCCGGGGCAGGTAGGTTCCCGCCATCATGAGCAGCACAAGAATAATTTTATTCACCGCAGCGCCCCTCCTTTTCATCCCCCTCCTGTCCGGAAGAAGTACCCGAATCAAAGGCACCGGAAGGAAGAAAGAAGCCTCCCGCCGCGGCTCCGATGGTGATAGCCAGGGCGATACTCCAGCCCGGAGAGAGAATGTTCCCCTTGAGCAGCACCGTATGAACCCCGCCGGCGAAGAGAGCCACCAGTCCGAAGGGCCAGTATCGTTTCACTTCAGGTACCAGCAGGGCCATGAAGAGGGCGTAGAGGACGATTCCCAGGCTGAGTTCCAGTTTTTCCGGAACAACCCCGCCGGCCAGAAGCCCCGTTACGGTCCCCGTGACCCAGCCCAGATAGGCGGTAACCTCCACGGTAAGGATGTAGGGTGCGGTCAGGGAACGGCGGGAAAAAGAGAGGAGGGAGAAGGTCTCATCGGTGACCCCGAAAGCCACGGGGAACCGCAGAGGCAGAGGTATTCTGGTCCGGAGAGCCAGGGAGGCGCTCATGAGAAAATGGCGCAGATTGAGCAGAAACACCGCCGCCGCTATCTCCACCATCCCTGCCGAAGCGGCCACCAGGGAAACCGCCAGAAACTGGCTGGCCCCGGCAAAAACGATAAGGGACATGAGGGTCCCCTCGAAGAGGGTGAATCCGGCGAACCGGGCCCCCAGGCCGAAGGCCACCGCGGCGGGAAAGTAGCCGAAAAAAATGGGCAAACCATCGAAAAAACCGGTTTTTACGGGGGAAATGGTACTCATGTTTTTCCTGCAATCCACGGCGCTATCCTGTGACATCAGAGCCAATTTCAATAATCTCTGATTTTTGAAATTCTCTCATTATCAAAAAAATCGGTGAAAAGGAACCTTCTCCTAGTGCAAAAACCGGAAAAGGCCTGTAAAGTTGAAGCAGCACGGTGCATCTTAGAATGAACGGGTCATCCCCTGTTATCTCTGCTCCTATGCACTAAACCATATTTTTACTGAGGATGTAAATATGAAGAAGCGCGTAAAATTCATGGTCACTGCTTTCCGGGACGGATTCCAGTCCGTTTACGGCGCCCGGGTCTTTACCAAAGACTTCCTGCCCGCCGTTGAAGCCGCCAGGGCCGCAGGGATCGACCACTTTGAAGCCGGCGGCGGTGCCCGGTTTCAGTCTCTCTATTTCTACTGTAATGAAGATGCCTTTGAAATGATGGATGCCTTCAGGGCCGCCGCCGGCCCCGATGCCAACCTCCAGACCCTGGCCAGGGGGGTGAACGTGGTGGGCCTGGATTCCCAGCCCAGCGATGTGATTAAACTCCATGCCCAGCTGTTCAAGAAACACGGTATCACCACCATCCGGAACTTCGACGCCCTGAACGACGTAAACAACCTGATTTACAGCGGCCAGTGCATCGTCGATGCGGGGCTGAAGCACGAAGTGTGTGTCACCGTCATGGAACTTCCCCCGGGCTGCTCCGGATCCCACACCGCCGAGTTCTACATCGACACCCTTCAGCAGATTCTGGATGCGGAAATTCCCTTCGACTCGGTCTGCTTCAAGGATGCCTCCGGAACGGCGGTGCCCTCAAAAGTATATGAAACCATCAAACTGGCCCGGAAAAAACTGGGAGAGAAAACCCATATCACCTTCCACACCCATGAAACCGCCGGCATCAGTGTCCTGGCCTACAAGGCCGCCCTGGACGCCGGGGCGGATCAGATCGACCTTTCTCTGGATCCCGTATCGGGAGGAACCTGCCAGCCCGATGTGATCACCATGTGGCACGCCCTGCGGGGGACCGAATACGACCTCGGCATCGATGTGGACAAGGTGAGGGAAGCGGAAGAGGTGTTCAAGGAGTGCATGAAGGACTACTTCATGCCCCCGGAAGCCAAGAAGGTGGAACCCATCATCCCCTATTCCCCCATGCCCGGCGGCGCCCTGACCGCCAATACCCAGATGATGCGGGACAACAACATCCTCGACCGGTTTGACGACGTCATCGCAGACATGGGCGAGGTGGTGGAACGGGGGGGCTTCGGCACTTCCGTAACCCCGGTTTCCCAGTTCTACTTCCAGCAGGCCTTCAACAACGTCATGTTCGGCCCCTGGAAGCGGTTCGCCGAAGGATACGGCAAGATGGTTCTGGGTTATTTCGGCAAGACACCGGTACCCCCGGATCCCGAAATCGTCCGGATGGCCCAGGAAGCCATGAAACTGGAGCCCACCACCAAGACGGTGCAGGAGCTCAACGACGCCGATCCCACCAAGGGCCTGGGTCCTGCCCGGGCCATGCTGGAAGAGGCAAAGCTGGACATCACCGACGAGAACCTTTTCATCGCCGCCACCTGCAAAGAGAAGGGAATCGCCTATCTCAAAGGGGAGGCCAAGGTGGGAGTCAGAAAACTCAGCGACGCCCCTGAACCATCAGCCGCCGCCCCGGCGCCTGCCGCCGGGGCACCGACCGCTCCGGCTCCGGCCGCACCCAAAGCGGCTCCCGCCGCCGCCAGCGGCATGACCTACGATATCATCTGCCACCTCACCGGGACTGTGGCAGCCTTGTCCGCCTCCCCGGGAGATCTGGTCAAGGCGGGTGACCCCCTGTTCACCGCCACAGTTGACGGTTCTGAAGTCACCGTCACCTCTCCCATCAACGGCAAGATCGACAGCCTGGCCGTGAAAGCTGCTTCAGCCCTGTCTGAGGGAATGGAAGTGGCGGTCATGGTGGGCGGTTCCGGGGGAGGGGCCGCCGCTCCCCGGGCGGCTGCTCCCAGAGCTGCGGAGTCCCGTACCGCACCGGCCCCGGCGGCCAAAACGGCCGCCCCCGCTTCATCAGCCCCCGCCGCCGCCCCTGCCGGGGGCGCCCCGGTAACCGCCAACCTCCCCGGGACGGTCCTGAAGGTTCTGGTCAGCGTGGGAGACACCGTAGCCGAGGGTGACATGATCATGACCGTGGAATCGATGAAGATGGAAATTGAGATTCCCGCCACCGCCGGCGGTACCGTCACGGCCATTCCCGTGGCTCCCGGCGCCCAGGTGGCCTCGGGAGATGTCCTGGCCACCATCGGTTAATTCCAAGAAGAGGATAGAACGACGCCCGGCCTAAGGCCGGGCGTTTTTTTATGCGATGGACGATGTAGAGGATGGGTGCCAGCGCGATTAACCCTGAGCGCAGGTGCCCATCATCGAGAATCTTCGTTTTACTGGGGTAATACCTTCAACAAAATTGGAATTTCTGCAGCCAGAGCTACTCCCGGTACTTTTCGTAGATCTCCAGACACCGGGGCAGGGCGGTTTTGAAACAGGTCATCACCCGGGGGTCAAAATGGCCCTCCATTTTATTCTCCATGATGTCCAGGGTTTTCTCGATGCTGTAGGCCTCCTTGTAGGGTCGGGTGGTGGTCAAGGCGTCGAACACGTCCGCCATGGCCACAATTCGGCCGGCCAGGGATATTTCCTCTCCCTTCTTGCCCCGGGGGTATCCACCGCCGTTGAATTTTTCATGATGGTCGCCGATAAGTTCCACCGCGGTGGTCATCAAGGGCTCCTGAAGCAGGTCTCCCAGGCTCTTGTTCATCCCTTGAATGACCCGCTCTCCGATGGTGACGTGCTGCTGCATGACCTTTGTTTCCTCCGAATCCAGGGGGCCCGGCTTCCTCAGAATGGCATCGGAAACTCCGATCTTCCCGATGTCGTGAAGGGGGGCGAACCAGAGCATCTCCCGGATAAACCGGGGGCCGATCCCTCCATAAAGATTGTAGTATTCCTGAGCGATAAAATAAGAGTATTTTGACATCCTCAGGATGTGCAGCCCCGTTTCGCTGTCCCTTTCTCCCATGAGGAGAACGAAGGCGTTGGCCGTTTCGGATATGACCTGCTGGAGCAGGAACTCAAGATAAATCCTCTGCTTAAGCACATTGATGATGCGGTTGGCAAAGAGTTTATGCTCTTCAGTGTAAGAGTGTTTATCCCGGGATGAGACAAAGAAGAACCCCACACACCGCTGCTTGAAAAAGAGAGGCAGCGTCAGGCTGGACTGGATCCCCTCCTCAAGAATATGTCGCGTCGACTGGGAGGGGGTTTTTGCCGCCCCATAGGCGGGCAGATCGTTGATAATCCGGGGTTGTCCCGAATACAGCACCGTTTCGAGTCCCGTCCCACCGATGGACTCGGAAAACCCCGGTTCCAGATGTGCCTGGGGGTAGGTAGTATGGGCCGCTTCGGCAATGGCATGGCCCTGATTGTCGAGGAAGGCCACCGCTACCCGGTCGCAGGGCATGATATCTTTCATCTGGAGGTACACCGACTCCATCAGTTCATTCAAATTCCCGTGAACCTCCATATCCTGCAGAGCCCGCTCCAGCTGGAGGTCGGCGGAAACCCTCTGGATGATCAGGGAGAAATCCTGCAGCTCGGAGATTTTTTCCACCGTCAGGTCTTTACTATCAATTTGCTCGAAATTGAGGATCCGGTGGATCCCCCGGGCCCCCCGCATCACCGCCGAGAGGAAACGGGTAAAGGCATAACGCCACAGGATAACCATCACCGCCACTGCCAGGGCCATGACCACACCGGCTAGGGAGAATTTAGTAATCCGCCCCAGAATTAGACTCTGATAATCGGTCAACACCGTGCTGACCCTGTAGGCGTACTCCCGGATCTGTTCCTGATAGTAGAGCTGTCCCGTTCCGGACGTGTAGACCGGGGGAAGAAGCAGGGGCACCTCTTTGATCTGCGAGGTGGAGGCATTATGAAGCCGGCAGAGTTCGGCGTAAACGTCCTGCACATCCGAGGAGGCCGAGTCGCCCTGCCGGGCCGCCAGGGCCAGGGAGTTGACCTGCCTCAGGATTCCCCGGGAGTCTTCGGCAATGGCATTGTGAGTTTGGACAAATCCAAGAACCAGGGACAGGACGGCCACGACAAATCCCAGAAAAAACAGGGTTAAAATGAGAATCCATCGGCTCTGTTTGTTGATGCTTCGGGTTTTTTGGGTCACCGGAATTTAACTCCTGATGTCATAAATCATATACAACAGGAAAGGATTGTCAAGGAGAGGATAAAAACTAACCGAGGTAAAAGGGATCCCGCAAACGGTTCGGTTCAGGCACCCTTTATTTTCCTGGCCAGGCTGGCGTTTCGGGCGTTGCTGCGGACCACCCGTTTGGCCAGCAGTTTGGACAGAAAAATACCGTAGTGGGGATACTCCCGGATGACGTTTACAAAGTCCTTCCGACTCAGCTTTATCAGTTTCCCCGGAGCCTCAGCCCGGACCGTGGCGGACCGCTTCTTGTTAAGCAGAAATGACATCTCTCCCATGAAAATATCCCCCACCGTCAGCATCCCCACATGCTTGCTCCGGTGAAAGACACTGTAGGAACCGCTGGAGATATAGTAGAGAAAATCGCTGCTCTCCCCCTCCCGAAAGACAATGTCATTTTTTTGTACCTGAACAACTTCCTGATTGGAGAGCCCCGCAGGGATATCCCGGGGAAGGCCCTCTTCATGCCTCACCGTCATGGTTACTTCGTTGCCCGCTTCGTTGTAGCTCAGGCTCTGCCCCAGCATATTGGCCATCTTGATGCCCCGGCCGTGAAGGCTCAGTTCATCCTGGGCTTCCACCTTGGCCAGGTGGGCGGCCACGTCGAAACCTTCTCCTTCATCACGAATGATGAACACACTGCCGTCCTCACGGATTTCCCAGTCAAGGTACACCTTTTTAGCCGCCACCTCGGGATCCTGACACGCCCGATTAACCAGGTCCACCACAGACAACCCTTCTTCCATGGCCTGGGTCTTCTCATCGTAGCTGATCCCGCAGTTTCCATGCTCCACCCCGTTGACAATCAATTCCGCCAGGGCCAGCTGCAAAAGCATTTTATTGTCGGGGCTGATCACCCCCCGCTGGGCCAGGATGGTGGCCCCGATACCGGCGAAGAGGGGAACCGCCAGGATATCGTTGTCGATGACGAAGCTGCCCGATGCTTCATTGAAGAGGTTCTTGGTAAATTCCCTCTGGAAGATGATCTGATAGTTCTCTTCGATGATTTCGACACTGCGCAAAAGGTGGGTCCGGATCCGGTTTTGCTCCAACAGGGTCAGGACATTTAAATCCTTCATTTTGCGCAGGATTTCTTCTTCATCGGTAAGCTGTTGGTTGAAAAGCCCGATGATTCCGAAGTTGAGCAGCCAGGTGTCATCGAGGATGTGGCTGATGACCCGCTCCAGATCGACCCGGGGATCTGAGAAATTGATCACCACCACCTCGGGCAACTCATAATTAAGAAATTCCAGAATTTCATCGGTGGCTTCCAGGAACCGCAGCTCGTACTCTCCGCCGCCGTCCCGTTCAAAGGCCTGGTTTATCCGGGAAGTTATTTCGTTATCACTGTTTATAATACCCAACGTGCCCAAAACGGTACCCCCTGGTTCTTTTTCGACAATTCAGGGCTAAACCATGAGTGTCTATGAGGCAGGTCCGTCTGAGCCTCCTTCGCAGCAGCGGCAGTCTCCGTTGCAGGAGGCACTGGCCTCAATCACTGCGGATTTCCCGCAGGAAGGGCAGACGGGAGGATCCGGCACGTCCCATTTAAAGGGGCGATGGCAGTTCCGGCAGCAGTAGACATTTTCGGAAAAGAGGATGGATCCCCCGGAAATCTCAAGCACCGTCCCTTCCACCAGAAAAGAGGCCATCTTTTTCCTGGCCCGGCTTATCAGGCGGGTGAAGGTGGGCCGGGAAACCCCCATGATGGCGGCGGCTTCTCCATGGCCGTATCCCAGTTTGTCGGCGAGTCGAATCGCCTCAAATTCATCGAGACGGATGATGGTTTTTCCCGTCTTCTGCTCAACCCTGTCCGGTCCGAACCGGAAGACCCGGGGCGGGGCTTCCACGGCCCGGCATTTCTCTAATCTGGCCATGACACCATTATAATTTCTTCTCCCTCTTAGGCAATATCCCCGGGTACCTGCTTTACATTCATACGACACTTTTTTATTATGAACCATAGTTCATTATAAACAGGAGACAATCATGGGAAAAAAATATCTCATCGTGGGCGGTTCCGCCGCGGGCCCCAAGGCGGCATCCAAAATCAGAAGACTGGACCTTGAGGCAGATATAACCATCATCCAGAAGGGAAAATACCTCAGCATGGCTTCCTGCGGTTACCCCTACTTTGTGGGGGGGGTTTTCGACGACCCCAATCAGCTCATCGCCACTCCCACGGGAGCCCCCCGGGATCCCGGCTATTTTTCCAACGTCAAAGGGATCAAAGCCCTGGTGGAGACCGAAGCCCTTTCCATAGATAGAAAGAATAAAACAATCAAGGTCAAAGACCTTCCCAGCGGTAAAGAAAGCGAAATGGCCTATGACAAGCTGATTCTGGCCACCGGCGCCTCACCGGTCAAACCCCCCATTCCCGGAATTGACCTGGAAGGTATCGACACCCTCCAGAGCATGGAAGACGCGGTGGCCCTGAAAAAGGTGGCGGTGGAAAAAAAGGTGAAGAAAGCCGTGGTGGTGGGAGGCGGTCTCATCGGCATCGAAACCTGTGAAGCCCTTGAGCTGGCGGGGATCAATATTACCGTGGTGGAAATGCAGGACCAGGTACTTCCCTTCCTGGACTGGGAGATGGCCAAACTGGTGGAAAACCACATGAGGGAAAAGGGGGTCAACGTCATCACCGGCCGGGGGGTTACCAGGTTCCTGGGAGAAAAGGGACGGATCAACGGCGTGGAACTCTCGGACGGGGAGGTTGTTCCCTGCGACCATGCGGTCATCTCCATAGGGGTTCGTCCCAACACCCAGATCGCCCAGGAGGCGGGGCTGAAGATCGGTGAATCCCGGGGTATCTCGGTGAACCGCTTCATGCAGACCAGCGATCCCGATATTTACGCCGCCGGGGACTGCGTGGAAGTGACCAACCTGATCACCAAGAACAAACAGCACTGGCCCATGGGCGATGCCGCCAACCTGCAGGGCCGGGTGCTGGCACAGAATGTGGTGGAAGGCAACATCGAAGAGTACAACGGCGCCATCGGTACCGGTATCTGCAAGGTCTTTGATCTGACCGCCGGGGCCACGGGACTTTCTGAAAAAATGGCGGAACGGGAAGGATTCCAGAACATCATCACCGCCATCCACGCCGCGCCGGACAAACCGGGGTTCATGGGCGGTTCTGCCTTGATTATCAAGCTGATCGCCGCCAAGTCCACGGGGAAACTGCTGGGGATGCAGGCCGTGGGGGTAGGAGACGTGTCAAAACGGGTAGCCACCGCCGCCATGGCCCTTCACGGCCGGCTCTGTCTTTCGGAAATGGTCAACCTGGACCTTCCCTATGCGCCCCCCTTCTCTCCCGCCATTGATAACTTCATAGCCGCGGTTCACATGCTGGAGAACAAATGGCGCAAACTGATGGACGGTATCTCCGCCGCCCAGCTGAAAAAGAAACTGGATGCCGGAGAAAAACCCTTCATCCTGGATGTGCGGGGAATGGATGAGTATGAAACCCTCCGCCTCGGGGTGGGAGAAACGGTGATACCCCTGGGAATGCTCCGGAAGCAGCTGGATAAACTCCCGAAAGACAAGAATGCTGAAATCATCACCTACTGCAAGATTTCCCTCCGGGGTTACGAGGCGTCCTGCTGTCTCCGGGCTCTGGGCTACACCAACGTCAAGGTTCTGGAAGGGGGCATCGCCGCCTGGCCCTTCCCCCGGGAAAAATAGATCTTCCGCCCGGGCCCCTTTTCCGGGGCCCGGGTCTTTACTTAAGGCCGGTTTCCCCCCTAAGATGACACCATGCAGACAAAAACCATCCTTGCCAGGGGACACCTGATCGACTCAGGCATCATGTCCCAGATTCTCAACCTCATCATCGACGAGGGCAGCGACTACAAGATCCTCAATTTCACCGTGGGAAAGGCCCAGGACCAGATGTCGGACCTGGAACTGCAGCTCTTCAGCGACACCGAGGAGAAACTGGGCCGGCTCATGGAAAAGCTGGTCATCCTGGGGGTCTGGGAGAAGGGCGCGGTAGAATCCCGGTTCCGAAAGGCCGGGAAGGATGGCTGCGTCCCCGAAGATTTCTACTCCACCTCCAACCACCGAACCGAAATCTTCCTGGAAGGACGCTGGCAGCCCGTGGCCAGGCAGCGGATGGACGCCATGATCGTCCTGCGGCCGGAGGGGCCGGAATGCATCAAACTCCGGGACGTGAAGGAGGGAGACCCGATCCTCTGCGGTACCGAATCGGTAAGGGTTCATCCCCCCGATGCGGAACGGCAGTCCGAAGGGTTCGGGTTCATGACCAACGAGGTCTCTTCGGAACGGAGCGACAGCATCGCCGTCGGGAAGGTGGCGGCGGAGCTGCGCAGGCTGAAAAAAGAAGGCCGGAAGGCGGTGGTGGTGGCGGGACCGGTGGTGGTCCACACCGGCGGAGCGGGTGCCCTGGCGGCGCTGATCCGGGAGGGATACATCCAGGGACTCCTGGGGGGCAACGCCATCGCGGTTCACGACCTGGAATCCCGGTTCTACGGCACATCCCTGGGGGTGGATATGAAGACCGGCAAACCCACCCACGGGGGCCACTATCATCACATGAGAGCCATCAACAAAATCAACAGCTACGGGTCGATACAAAAGGCGGTGGAGGCGGGGGCCCTAACCGGCGGGCTGATGTACGAGGTAATCAAATCGGGAATTCCCTTCTGCCTGGCGGGATCCATCCGGGACGACGGCCCCCTGCCGGAGACGGTGATGGACATGGTAGAAGCCCAGAACCAGTACAGTCAGATCATCAAGGGGACCGACATGCTGATCATGTTGAGCACCATGCTTCACTCCATAGGGGCGGGAAACATGACCCCCTCCTGGGTAAAAACCATCTGCATCGACATCAACCCCGCGGTGGTCACCAAGCTCTCGGACCGGGGCACCGGCCAGGCGGTGGGCATCGTCAGCGACGTGGGGCTCTTCCTGCGGGCCCTGGCGGCGGAACTGGGCCTCTCCTTCGAGTAGGCCGGGAAACACGGAGGCATATTGCGATCTTTCCCCATTCAACGTATAGTAAACCTGCTATACAGGAGGCCGTGATGAGTCTGGAAAACCACTTTCAACCCTTCAGGGAAAACATCGTCGGTTACGATGCCAAAGTGAAAACCCCCCAGGGTGAAAAGCCCCTGGTCTACGCCGACTGGATCGCCTCGGGGCGGCTCTACAGGCCCATTGAAGAGCGAATCACCAACGTCTTCGGTCCCGTGGTGGCCAACACCCACTCGGAATCCTCGGAGACCGGAAAAATCATGACCAACAGCTACCATCTTTCCCACCGGCTCATCAAGGAACACGTCAACGCCGGCCCGGACGATGTGATTATCACCGCCGGGTTCGGGATGACCACGGTGGTGAACAAGCTGCAGCGGATGCTGGGGCTCAAACTTTCCGTGAGAGATCAGGATCTGGATTTTACCCGGGGCATCCCGGGAGACCGGATCGTCAGGAAAGATGATTCCACCCGGCCCGTGGTCTTTGTCACCCATCTGGAGCACCATTCCAACCACACCTCCTGGCTGGAGACCGCCGCCGATGTGGTGGTGCTGGAGCCGAACCCCGACATGACGGTGAATGTCAAATCTCTGGAGGCGGCCCTGGACAAATACCGGCACCGGGAGCTGAAAATCGGCGCCTTCTCCGCCTGTTCCAACGTCACCGGCATCTTCCCCCCCTTCCTGGATCTGGCCCGGCTGATGCACAAGAACAACGGCTTTGCCTTCATCGATTACGCCGCCTCCGCCCCCTACGTGGATATCAACATGCATCCCCAGGGCGACCCCTGCGGCTACATCGATGGTATCTATTTTTCCCCCCACAAATTTCTGGGAGGCCCCGGCAGCTCCGGGGTGCTCATCTTCAACAAGAATCTCTATCACAATCCCGTGCCCGATCATCCCGGCGGGGGCACCGTCACCTGGACCAACCGGTGGGGGAAACGTTCCTACATCACCGACATCGAAGCCCGGGAAGACGGCGGAACTCCGGGATTTCTTCAATCTTTCCGCACCGCCCTGGCCATCAATTTGAAGAACCAGATGGGAACCGACATGATGGCCCGCCGGGAGGAGGAGTTACTCAAGAGAGCCATGGCGGGGATCCGGGCCATCCCGGGGGTCCGCATCCTGGCCGACACCGACCAGCCCCGGATCGGGGTCATCTCCTTCTACAGTGAAGAGATTCACCATAATCTCTTTGTCAGGCTCCTGAACGACTATTTCGGCGTCCAGGTCAGAGGCGGCTGCAGCTGCGCCGGCACCTACGGACACTACCTTTTACAGGTCACCCTGGAGCAGTCCGATGAAATCACCTCGATGATAGACCACGGCGACTTAAGCCGGAAACCGGGATGGGTCCGCCTCTCCCTCCACCCCACCATGACCGATGCAGAACTGGATTATGTGCTGGGCGCCGTGGAGGGAGTAGCCCGGAACCACCATCACTGGGCGGAGGATTACGAATACGACCGCCACAGCAATGAGTTTTTTCACAAGACCTTCCCCGCCATGAAGGAGGAGGATTTTCGGGACTGGTTCCGGCTTTAGGCCGGAGAATCCTTGCAATCCGGCCTGCCCTGGTGCATCCTTAAGGGAAAGGGGGGTTGTGTGGATAAGCAAGAACCATCCGGCGCCGTCGGGCTGGGCCGGGGAATTTTCTGGGTGGGTACCCTGGAAGAGCGGCGGGGCCTGGACTGTAACCCCTATCTGATTATCGACGGTGACAAGACGGTGCTGATCGATCCCGGCTCGGTGATCGATTTTGACGTCGTTCTGGCCAACGTAACCGCCATGGTGCCGGTGGAAAAGATCGATTACATCATCCTTCACCACCAGGATCCGGATCTTTGTTCCAGCATGCCTCTCTTCGAAAAAGCGGGGTTCCGGGGCAAGGTTGTGACCCACTGGCGGACTTCCCTGCTGGTTCAGTATTACGGTATTCAATCGTCCTACATCCTGGTGAATCAGGAATCCTTCAAACTCGAACTTACCCCGTCAAAAACCCTGATATTTATTCCCGCCCCCTACATGCATTTTCCCGGGGCAGTGATGACCTATGACCCGGTGGAACAGATTCTCTTTTCCGGTGATGTCTTCGGCGCCTATACCTACAAACGAAAACTCTGGGCCGACGAGTCCTATCTGGATGTGATGAAGCTGTTCCATGAAAACTACATGCCCTCCAACGATGTGATCCGGCCGGTGATGGAAAAACTGCTGACCCTGCCCATCCGGATGATCGCCCCCCAGCATGGATCCATCATCAGCGGAGAGAAAGAGGTAACCGCCCATATCAAGACCCTCCGGGACCTGGAGTGCGGCGCCTTCCTGACCCCCACCCGGAAAGAGCTGGTGCAGGCGGGAAACTACACGGGCCTCTGCAACCAGGTGCTGAAGCGCCTTTTGGCCATCTTTCCCGGGGAAGAGGTCAGCCGGGTCTTCGAGGGAACCGGCATTATTCTCGATCCCGCCACCCGGTTGATCCAGGATTATCAGATCCCGGGCAAACAGCTCTGGAACGACCTGTTCCGGCTCATTTACGCCAGGCAGGGCATAAAGTGGCTCGCCGTTGTGGAGTCTCTGGTGGAGAAACTGACCAGCCAGTACGATGTGGAGGTTCCCGAAACCCTGGAGTCGGTGCTCTTCTCCAGCGAAAAACAGCTGCAGCAGCTGGATGAAACCAACAGGAAGCTCCAGCAGGAAGCGGCAGACATGAAAACCAGGATGGGTCAGGTTCAGGATCAGCTGATGCGCTGCCCCGTGACGAACCTGTATAACGAGCGGTTCTTTTTCCAGTTCCTCCAGGCCCGGATAGACGGGGGGGATAAGCCCTTCGGTCTCATTTTCATCGCCCTGGATAACATCGCCTCCATCAACAGCCAATACGGAAAACAGGCCGGTGACGAGGTGATGCGGGGGGTAAGCTACATTATCCGAAACTACATCAATGAAGACCGTCTGCGATCCTCTTACCTGGCGGTCAAGCTGAACGCGCCCCTTTTCGCCCTCTTTCTTCCCACCGACGACGGAGGCCGGGTCAGGGAGGCGGCGGAAAAGCTTCGGCAGGACGTAGAAGAGGCGGAGATCTTCATCGAACCGGTTACCATATCCCTGGGAACCATCATTTCCAATGAGCCGGTTCTTGCGCAAATGGGGGATAAGAACCCCGTCACGGCTTTGATGGAGCGCGGTACCGCCCGGGCCAGCCACGCCAAAGAGGAGGGAGGAAACAGCATCTGCGACTTTCCCATCCTGAAGAAGGAAGCCCAGAACCGGGGAACCGTGGTGCTCATCGAACCGGATGAGCTGATCCGGGAGATGATCACAAGGCACCTTACCGACCGGAATGTTCAGGTTTTTTCCACCGATACAGGGCCCCAGGGGGTGAAACTGATAGAACAGAAAAATCCCAACGTCATCATCTGCGAACTCAACATCCCCCAGATGGACGGCCTCACCCTCAAAAGAGACCTTGGTTCCTCGGCCCAGCTTCAGAACATTCCCTTCATTCTTTTAACGAGCCAGAAAACCGAGCAGGCCATCGAGCAGGCCGTGGCCCTCAACATCCGTCACTTTTTTTCCAAACCCTTCAGCCTCACCGAAATAGCCGGTCTGGTGGTCAACCTGCTGGTACGGAGATAGGAGAAAATGCAGGTCGTCCTGGCTCTATTTTACCTTTTCCTCCTGCTCGACTTCGCCGCCGTCTCCTGTCTTTTTATTCAGAGAAGGATGCTTCTGCGCCGAAACGCCGGGGAACAAAAACTCTTTCTGCTCTCCCTCATCACCCGGGGAAAAACGGAGCTGCTGGAACCGGTTATCCGGCGGCACCGCCGCCGTTTTCTTATGGACTATCTCCCCCTGGCAGACACCTTCCGGTTGACCACGGAGCAGCAGGCGGCGGTCAGGACCGCGTTGGAAAATACCGGAACCTCCACCTTGATTTTCCGGGATATCCACTCCTGGTCACCCCTCAGGCGAAAGGCAGCAGCCCACCTGTTGGCAAAAATTCCCTTTCCCGGCGCCGGTCCTCTGCTTCTCCAGGGGCTCATCAAGGAACGCCTCTCTACGGTGAAACTGGTGATGGCCAACGCCCTGATTGACCTGGGCTTCCACGCCGCTCTGCCCGACCTGATCGATACCCTGGTGGGAGCCCCCCGAAGCTACCGGGAACGGCTCTATCGCCTCTCCACCCAGTTCGGATCCGATATCGTACCCTATCTCCCCGTCCTTACCGGCCGAGCCGAAAAAGAGATCCGCCTCTTTCTCATCCACTATGCCGAGCACAGCTCAACCCTGCCCCTTTACGACTACCTGCTTACCCAGGCGGGAGACCGAGATCGAGAGATCTCCCGGGCCGCCTTCGGGGTACTCCTGAAAAACTACCGCAGCCGCCTCCCCCTGAACCTTTTCCTCCATCACAGTGATCAACAGATTCGGGGAAGCGCCCTGGAAGCCCTGGGATGGGGAAGCGAAAACACAGATCCTGTCCGCCTGATCCCCTTCCTGACCGAACCGTCTCTCAGGGCCTCGGCGGTGGCCGCTCTGACCAACCGTATTAAGAAAAACCCGGAAACCATTCCCCGGCTCCTGGATACATTGGCAAACACTGATAAAGATGAAATCCTTACCGGTCTGGGACAGGTGTTTTCCAACCGGATGGATTACTTCCTCTACCGTATCCTTTCCCCCGAGGGGGACCAGATCAAAAAACTTTTAGAAACGGTTCTCTCCCTGGGCTTTTCCAGTGAAACCATCAATTTTCTCAACGAAAATCACGACGTGGAGAGGGAAAACGAAATTCTTTCGGTGGTGAAGAAGGTTTTAGCAGAAAATTCTGAAGAAAGAAGGGAATTTCAGCAGTACCTCAAAGAGTCGATTCTGGTAAAACTGGGACTGGAAAAGATTGAACCCGACACCGCCCGGGCCCCACGGAATGAGGGGGTTCCCGGGCCGGCACTGGTGTTTTTCCTGATTTTTTCGACCCTGTTGTTTCCGGTTATTTTCCTTCTGGATACCCGGCCGAACCTGGAAGGGGCCGCCCTGTATCCTCTTTTGGAGTACTTTCTGGTTCGGGCCAACTACTATTTCGCCTACTACTCCTTTGCCGTCAACTTCAGCTATCTCTTCCTGCTGCTCCTTTCCCTGGCGGGCATCGGCATCTATGGAAGGAACCGGCAGATAAAACCGGACAGTTTTATCATGAAGGAGGGGGTCCTTCCCTCCCTATCCATTATCGCCCCCGCCTTCGGAGAAGAAGCCACCATCGTGGAAAGCGTCACCGCCCTGCTCAACATGGACTATCCCGACTACGAAGTGGTGGTGGTTAACGACGGCTCCGCCGATGCCACCCTGGAACGGGTCATCACCCATTTCGAGATGGAACGGATCGATTATGTGTACCCCACCCCCCTGGCCACCAACCCCATCCGGGGAATCTACCGCAGCCGGGCCTATCCCCGGCTCACCGTGGTGGACAAAATGAACGGCGGCAAGGCGGACTCCCTGAACGCAGGGATAAACATTGCCCGGGGAGAATTCTGCTGCGGCATCGATGCCGACTCCCTCCTGGACGGGAGGGCCCTCACCGAAGCGGCGGCCATGACCCTGGACAGCGAAAAAGATACCATCGCATTAGGAGGAATGATCCTTCCCGTCAACGGATGCACCATCCAGAGAGGCCAGGTCGTCCAGTACCGGGTTTCTCCCCGGTTCCTGCCGGGGTTTCAAACCATGGAATACTTCCGGGCTTTCATCTCCGGCCGAATCGGCTGGGCGGTGATGAAGTCGGTGCTGATTATTTCCGGCGCCTTCGGACTCTTTCGACGGGAGGAACTGCTGAAGATCCACGGATACCTGACCAGCCGGGAGCAGTATCGGCGGGATACGGTGGGCGAGGACATGGAGCTGGTGGTGAGACTGGTGGAGAAGCTGAAAAAAGTAAAGCGTCACTTTGCCATCCTCTATGCCCCCTTCGCCCTCTGCTGGACCGAGGTTCCCGATTCGGGAAAAATCCTCTTCTCCCAGCGGCGGCGCTGGCAGCGGGGGCTCATCGATATCCTCTACCTTCACCGTTCCATGATCGGGCGGCCCCGGTACGGTGGTTACGGAGCCGTGGCCCTGCCCTACTTCCTGGTGTTTGAGACCCTGGGCCCCTGGCTGGAAATTCAGGGGTATCTCTTTTTCATCACCGCCCTGGCCCTGGGGATCCTGGATCTAAAAATCATCCTGCTTGTTTTGACGGCTTCGCTGTTTTTCGGGATTTTTATTTCCCTGGGCTCCCTGATTATCGCCGACCGTATCAGACCTTTCTTCTCCGGAAAGGATACGATCAGATTGATACTGCTGGCACTGGTGGAGAACTTTGGATATCGCCAGATCATAAGTTTCACCCGGGTAACTGGATATCTGGAGATGTTCAGGAAAAACCGGGGGTGGGGCCATATGGTCCGCAGGGGGTTCACATCTCAGGAGGTTTCCCGGTGAAGAAAAAGATCATAACCGCCATTCTGTTCATCCTGACCGCAGCCATGACGCTGCCGGCCCTGCCCCTCCGCAGTGTTACCGAGGGGTTCTTTGAAGGCCGGTCCAACGATCTTTCGGTCTGGGGATTCCGGAACAGTTTCATCTTCTCCCCCCAGGAAAAACCTCCTTTCTTCCTGACACCGGGTCTCACGGTATACCCCGAGACCCTCATTCCCGATCTGGAAGGCGGAGCCTACGTGGTCTGGGCCGACCGAAGCTATTCCCGGCTGGCCTACAAGGTGGCCGTGCCCCTCCTCCGGGAGACTTATGAACAGGGGCCCGCGGAACACACCGTCTCCTTCGACATAACCCAGGAGACGGCCCGGCAAATTCTGACCCTGGGCGTCTCTTCCTTCGTAAATTCCGACCGATTCAGTGCCTCCCTTTATATCTCTTCCCGCTGGACCGGCCAGGCCAGCCGTTTCGGTTTCCGAACCAGCGGCTGGGTCACCAGCACCGAAGGGCCAGGTGCCAGTGTGGCGGCGGACTGGGACCTTTTCACCACCAACTTCCTGGGCTGGAACCTGGGGTTTACCCTGGGAACCTACCGGCGGGAAGACCAGACGGAGCTGAGAGGGGCGGACATCTCGGGTCGCACTGCCCTGGTTTTCCCCCTGTCCCGGGGCCGGGTGATTTATCAGATCAGCCTGACCCGTAATCCCGACTTCCGGCTCCAGAATCACTCGGTCATCCTGGATGTTTCCCTGTGAACCGGCCGGGCCCGCTGATGAGTATTGTCCTGTACGGAATCCTCCTTTCTCTGGCCCCCGCCGCTCTGAATGCCCAGCCCCGGACCGTCACCTTCAGCGGCTACGACTGGGTGGTCAAAGACTCCCGGCAGAGAAAGCTGGCCCCGGGGCCCAACTACTACAGCCCCTCTGAGTCATCGGTCCGGGTCGGCCCGTCGGGGCATCTTCATCTTGCCATAAGAAAAGAAGAGGATCGCTGGTACTGTGCCGAGGTCTTCACCCGGCAGCGGTTCGGTTACGGCCTTTATTCCATCCGGCTCTCAGGGCTCCTGGCGACCCTGGATCCGGTGATGGTGCTGGGACTTTTTACCTACGATACCGCCGACCCGCCCCTCTATCAGGAGCTGGACATCGAATTCAGCCGCTGGGGGAAACCGGAAAGCCCCTGGCTCCACTATACGGTCCAGCCCTATCAGGAACGGGGCCGGAGCCATCCCGCTTCCCCGGATATCACCACCACAGACAGCCTCCACACCTTCCTCTGGAGTCCCGGTGAGGTTCTCTTCTCCAGCTATGCCGTTCCCGGCGAAGGGACCGAACCGGTCCTGGTCCACCAATGGCGCCTCGAAGCGCCCGACATCCCCCTACCCCGGCGGCCCGCCTTCCGGATCAATTTCTGGCTTTTCCAGGGCCTCATCCCCGAAGAAGGGGCGGAAGTGGTGATAAAGGAATTCTCCTTTACCCCGGCTCGGTGAAACGGATTTCCTCTTATAACGGCACTTTTCCCCGAGGCTGCGCCGTTATATAATGGCTCATCTCTTTGACTGGAGTCATAAATGGAACGATTTCCCCCGCTCCGACAGCTGATCTACGCCAACGGCAACATGGGTTTTTCCGTGATGGACAACATCTACGGCGTCTACCTGGTCTTCTTTCTTCTGCCCCCCAAAGAACTGGGAATGCCGGAGCTGGTGTCCAACAAGCCTCTGCTCTTCGGCCTCACCATCATCGGCCTGGTGAACATCTTCGGCAGGGTCATCGATTCCCTGGCGGACCCCCTGATCGCCTGGTGGAGCGATAACGCCCGGTTTAAACTGGGGCGCCGCAAATTCTTTCTTCTCACCGGATCCATCCCCTTCGCCCTGTCGGGAATCCTCCTCTTCTTTCCCCCCGTGGCGGCGGTGAGCGGCTGGAACGCCCTCTACACGGCGGTGATGCTGGGAATCTACTTTTTCCTCTATACCTACTTCATGTCTCCCTACCTGGCGTTGATCCCCGAACTGAGCCGCACCCCCGACGACCGGATCCGCATCACCGTGCTTCAGGCGGTTTTCAGCCTGCTGGGAGCCGTGGCGGTGATGATCTTCAGCCCCCTGATCTGGGAGGGGCTGCAGAAAACAGGCCTGGGTGTGAAGGAGAGCTTCCAGCTCACCATGGTGATCCTCGGAGCCTTCGCCCTGATTTCCATGCTCACCTCGGGCTTCCCGGTGGATGAAAAACGCTACTCCCACAGCAAGCCCGCCAACGTCAAGCTCATCGAGTCGGTAAAGATGACCCTGCAGAACCGCTGGTTCATCATCTACATGATCGCCACCATCGCCTACTGGTTCTCCTTCAATATGATCCGCACCGTCATCGCCTATTATCCGGTGGTACTGCTGAAAAAAGACGCGGGATTTCAGATGATCCTCATGGCGGCCCTCTTCGGAACCGCCTTTTTCTGCTTCCTCCTTTTGCCCCTGCTCTCCCGGCGGTTTTCCAACAAGCAGCTCATGCTCGCCGGCATGGCCAGCTTCGCGGTGCTCATGGCGGGAACCGCCCTGGTGCCCCTTTTGGGGGCGGCGGCGGTTCCCTTCAGCGTCGTTCAGATGGCCCTGATGGGCTTTCCCGTGGCCATACTCCTGGTCATCCCCAACGCCGCCGTATCGGACCTGAGCGAACTGGACGGGTTCAAGCGGGGGTTTAACCGGGAAGCCATGTTCTTCGGCACCCAGGGTCTGTTCATGAAGGTCAATTACGGCATCGCCCTGGCCATCACCGCCAGCCTCTTTGCCTTCTTCGGGAAAGACGTATCCCAGCCCCTGGGGGTGGTTCTCACCGGCCCGGTGGGGGCCCTCTTCGTCCTGGCCGGGTTCTTCGTCTTCCTCCGGTATCCCCAGGCCGAGATCACCCGGCAGCTGCGGGAGTTCCGGGCCGCCGAAAAGGCCGCTCCGTGAGGACCGGTGACAGGGAGGTAAAAAGAGTTTTCCTCATCGGCGCCGGCGACCGGGGAACGGTCTATACAAACTGGATCCTCACTCATCCCGACCAGATGCGCCTTGCCGCTGTGGCGGAACCCCGGGAGGACCGGCGGCAGACCCTGGGAGACCGCCACGGCCTGGCCACGGAAGTCCGGTTCAGCCACTGGAAAGAGCTTCTCGATTCAGGGCTCTCCGCCGACGGGGTGATCATCGCCACCGGAGACCGGGACCACTTGGAGCCGGCTTCGGCTTTCCTGGAGAAGGGATACCACGTGCTCCTGGAAAAACCCATGGCCCTGGACCGCCGGATCATCGAAGAAATTGTCGCTGCCGCCGCCGGAGCCGAGAAAAAGGGGGGAAGCCTGACGGTGTGCCACGTCCTCCGCTACAGCCCCTTTTTCATAAAGGTAAAGGAGATCGTGGATTCGGGCCTCCTGGGCGAGGTCAAATCCATCTTCCACGCCGAAAACGTGGCCTGGTATCACTACGCCCACTCCTACGTCAGGGGGAACTGGGGCAACAGCCGGGTTTCATCCCCCTTCATCCTGGCCAAGTCAAGCCACGACCTGGACATCATCACCTGGCTGGCGGGATCGGCCCCGGTCTCCCTCTTCAGCAGCGCCCACCGCAGCCTCTTCACCGAAGCCCGGGCCCCGGAGGGAGCGCCGAAACGGTGCCTGGACGGCTGCCCCATCGAAGAGACCTGCCCCTACGAAGCTTTGAAGACCTACCTGCACGGGCTGCCCCTGAAAACCGCCCTGGGGAGGGCCCCGGGGTTCCTGGGGATGGCGGGGCGCTTCATGGTCCGTCATCCCAGGCTGACCCGGCTTGTTCCGGGGCTCTCCCGATATTCGGTCTGGAAAGAGTGGCCCACCAGCGCCGCCACCGCCGACCTGACTCCCGAAGGAATCCGCCAAGCCCTGGAGACGGGCCCCTACGGCCGCTGCGTCTACCGCTGCGACAACGACCAGATGGAACAGCAGGACACCCTGATCGATTATGCTTCGGGGGTGAAGGCCAGCTTCCGGCTCCACGGGCTCAGCCACGAAGAAGGCCGGACCCTCCGGATCGACGGAACCGAAGGAACCCTGCGGGCTAAATTCGGCAGCGGCAGTAAAATAAGCGTTACCCCCCACGGCCCAGGCAGAACCTTGAACTTCCCCGTGGACAGCGACTACCTGGGCCACGGCAGGGCCGATGAAGGGCTCATGGAAGCCTGGAACAACGTTCTCCGGGGTGCCCCGCCCCCCACCGGCGCCGCCGAATCGGCCGCCAGCCACCATATGGCCCTGGCGGCGGTGGAATCGGCCCGAACGGGCCTGCCGGTTAAACTCAATGGGAAGGATAGTAAAGATGGATAAACAGCACGCCGCCGGTCTCCCGGACTGGGAAAACCTCAATGTCATCGGCCGGAACAAACTTCCCCCCCGGGCCACGGGGTTCTCCTACGAAACCCTGGAATCGGCCCTGGCTGGAGGCAGGGAAAACTCTCCCTTTTTCCATTCCCTGAACGGATCCTGGCGGTTTTCCTGGGCCCCCGATCCCGGCTCGGCCCCGGAGGGGTTTCACCGGGATGATTTTGACGACCATGCCTGGACCTCCCTCCCCGTGCCCTCCTGCCAGGAGACCCGGGGCTGGGGAACCCCCCTCTACACCAACATCCGGTACCCTTTCAAGAAAAGCCCCCCCCGGGTGACCAAACGTCCCCCGAAAAACTGGACCGTGGCCAAAGAACCAAACCCCACCGGCTCCTACCGCCGCCGCTTCACCGTCCCGACGGAGTGGGAAGGCCGCCGGATCATCCTCCAGTTCGACGGGGTCGCCTCGGCGTTCCACCTCTGGATCAACGGCCGGGAGGCGGGGTACAGCCAGGACAGCCGCACCCCCGCGGCCTTCGACATAACCGGTCTGATCCGGCCCGGAGAGAACCTCCTGGCGGTGCGGGTCTACAAGTACTGTGACGGCTCCTACCTGGAGGATCAGGACCTCTGGCGGCTCTCGGGGATTTTCCGGGACGTGTATCTGATCTCCCGGGGAGAGGCCTGCCTGGAGGATTTCGGGGCAACCCCTGATCTGAACGAAGATTACAAGACCGGCACCCTCACCATCACCGCCCGGGTGAGTCTGTCCGCCCCCGACGACGGGGCGCTCAGCCTTCCCGACGGGGCCGCGGGGGCCTCCCTTTCCGCCCGGCTTTACCGGGAAGGCCGGGAAGCCCTTTCAGCCTCCTGTAACATCCCGACGGGGGGAACCCCGGAGGCAAACCTCACCCTGACCCTGGAAAACCCCGCCCTCTGGACCGCCGAGACCCCGGAGCTCTACCGCCTGGTGCTGACCTTGACCGACGGGGCCGGAAAGATCCTCGACATGACCAGCCTGGATACGGGATTCCGGAAGGTGGAGATAAAGGAGGGGACCCTGCGGGTGAACGGCCGGCCCATCCTGATCAAGGGGGTGAACCGCCACGACTTCGATCCCGTCACCGGCTACACCTGCAGCCCCGAGGAGATGGAGCAGGACGTAATCCTGATGAAGCAGAACAACATCAACACCGTCAGGACCAGCCACTACCCCAACGATCCCCGGTTCTACACCCTCTGCGACCGCCACGGCCTCTACGTCATCGATGAGGCCAACATCGAATCCCACGGCATGGGATACTTCCGCAGGACCCTGGCAAACAATCCCGCCTGGAAGGAAGCTCACCTGGATCGAATGCGCCGCATGGTGGTACGGGATCGTAACCATCCCTCCATCATCATCTGGTCCCTGGGCAACGAGATGGGCGACGGCTGCAACGTGGTGGAAGAAGCCCGCTGGACCAAAGCCTTCGACCCCTCCCGGCCCATCCAGAGCGAGCGGGCGGGGTTCGCCCCCCACACCGACATCATCGCCCCCATGTATCCCTTCTTCAAAATGCTCAAGAACTACACCGATGGGAAACCCACCGATTACTACTCCTTTCTGTTTGGTAAAAACTTCCGCATCGGCGCCGAACCGGCCCGGACCCGGCCCCTGATCATGTGCGAGTACGCCCACACCATGGGAAACAGCGGCGGCAACTTCCAGGACTACTGGGACATCATCGAAGCAGGCGAGTACCTTCAGGGAGGCTGCATCTGGGACTGGGTCGATCAGGGCCTTTCGGTGGCGCTGCCGGAGAGTATACCTGTCACCCTGCCGCTGGATCCCCGTAAGATCGGAAAGGGAGAAGAATCCTCCTTCTTCGCCTACGGGGGAGACTTCGGTGACCGGCCCAACAGCGGCAACTTCTGCCTCAACGGCCTCGTCCGGCCCGACCGGACCCCCAATCCCGCCCTCCATGAGGTAAAGAAGGTGTACCAGAATTTCCGGGTCTATCCGGAGGGATCCGGGAGCCTGCGGATTTGTAACAACAGCTTCTTCACCCCCCTGTCGGCTTACCGGGCGGAGTGGATCCTCAGGGAGGACGGAGAAGAGGTTCTCCAGGGAGATCTGGCGGGGCCGGATATCCCGCCCCGGGAAGAAGCGGTGGTCCCCCTCCCCTATGACCGAAGCCTGGAAAAACCGGGCAGAGAGTACGCCCTGTCCCTCTACTTTCGGCTACGGAAGGACACCAGCTGGGCCGGGGCGGGGCACCTGGCCGCCTGGGAGCAGCTCCCGCCCCTCACCGCCGCCCCCTCGCCGGGGCCACCCTCGGCAGCTTCCGACGTTCCTGGCGGGCCCGCCGGCCCAGGCCGGACCGGGGACAACCTCGGGGCCCCGGCGGATTCAAATTCGCCGGCCCCTGGGGAGGCCCCGGCCTGCCGGGAAATCGACGGCGCGCTGGTGGTGGAGGGGCCGGATTTTTCCCTTCGTATCGCCAGAACCACCGGCTTTATGGAATCCCTCCGGTACGGCGGCAGGGAAATGCTCACCGCCCCCCTGAAGCACAACTTCTGGAGAAGCCCCACCGACAACGACCGGGGATACAAGATGCACCTCTGGGGGGGCCGGTGGCGGAAAATTTCGAACCAAACCGGCCGGGTCAGCCTGGTGGTCTCGGAAGAGCCGGGACAACGGGTCATCAGGGTAGACCGAAAATTTCTGTTAAAAGGCGCCCGGCTGATCACCACCTACCGGATCGACGCTGCAGGATCCGTCATCATGGAAAACGAGCTCATTTCCCGGCGGGCCTTCCCCTTCATTCCCCGGGTGGGTTACACCCTGGGGGTCAGCGGTGATCTTTCCCGTACCGCCTATTACGGCCGTGGCCCCTGGGAAAACTACCTTGACCGGAAAAGCGGCGCCGAGATGGCCCTCTATCGGGCAGACAGCGGCAGCCTTCATCACTCCTACATCCGCCCCCAGGAAAACGGACTCCGGTGCGATGTCCGGTATCTGGAACTGACCGGCGGCGACGGCCGGGGCCTCCGCATCGAGGGAGAGGCACCCCTCTCCTTCAGCCTCTGGCCCTACACCCCGGAGGATCTTTACCGGGCCGCCCATGAGCCGGACCTGTCACGCCGAATCGAAGGATTCACCCTGAACCTTGACCATCTTCATATGGGGGTGGGAGGGGATAACTCCTGGGGAGCCCCGGTGCATAAAGAGTACCGGATACCAGGAAGGGGGCGGTACCGGTGGAGGTTTTTTCTGAAAAATTGTATACGATAGGATAAACAAATATGTTATAAATAAAAGCAGCAACGGCCAGCCGGTCTCTAAAAAAGTATACAACCTTAGTCTCATAGGGAGTCTCCAATGAAATCGCTGAAGGTCCGTCTTATCCTTTTTTTTATCAGCCTGGTGATGGCAGGAACCCTGATCTCAGGGTACGTTATCTATTCAAACTACCGCAAATTTGTCGATCAGTCCCTGGATGACCGACTCACCGCCGCGGTCACCATCGCCCAGGCTGCGGTTGACTTTACGAAGGTAAACGCCCTTCTGGAGGAAGGGGGAAACGAGACCCCCTTTTACAAGGAATCCCTGAGAAAACTTGACGAGATAAGGGAAGCCCTGGGGCTGGAGTATATTTTCAACCTGACCCTTACGGGCCCCGATGAATGGACCTTTGTGTTCGACACCGCCGATGCGCATCCCGAGGATTTTGATGATCTTTCCTATCAGCAGGTTTACGAACCTTATGAAGGAATGCTGCTGGCCCTGGAGAAGAAGGGGCTTCATGTGGCCGAAGACTTCTATACCGATGAGTGGGGAACCTTCAAGAGTTCCGCCCTGCCTGTTTATGACGACAATGGCAATTTGATCACCGTCATCGGCGCCGACCTGGATGCTTCCCTTGTCCAATCGGCGAAGCGGCGGGTTCTTCTCATCTTCCTCTTTTCCGTGGCGGGAACCGTGGGCGTCACCGCCCTTGTGGCGGTCGGTCTGGCCCGGAGCATCGTCAAACCCCTGGAAGAAACGACCCAGTCCCTGGAGGAGATCGCCTCCGGGAAGGGAGACCTTTCGAAACGGCTTACGAAAAAGGAAAACAACGAGATCGGCCGGATGGTGGACAGCTACAACAACTTCCAGGACAGCCTCAACGGCATGCTCCTGCAGATCGTAAAAAGCGCCGGAGCCCTGGATTCCACGGGCAAACGGCTTTCGGAGAACATGTTTGAATACGCCTCCGCCGTGGAAGAGATCGTCTCCAACATCGCCAGCATCAACAGGCAGGTAAAGAATCAAAGCCAAAGCGTGGATGAGTCTTCCCGGGCGGTTTCGGACATCCATCATAAGATAGAAAAGCTTGGGTCGGTCATCCTGGCCCAGTCTTCCAGCATTACCGAATCCTCCGCCGCCATAGAGGAAATGACGGGAAACATCGCCGCGGTATCCAAGAACATGGACTCCTTAAGCGGCTTCTTCCGGGAACTTCAAGGCTTTTCCGACGAAGGCAAGGTAAAGATTGCCAACGTCATGGATCAGGTGAAGAATATCTCCCAGAAATCCCAGGCCCTGCAGGAGGCCAACAGCATCATCGCCGGCATTGCCGCCCAGACCAACCTTCTGGCCATGAACGCCGCCATAGAAGCGGCCCATGCCGGGGACAGCGGCCGGGGGTTTTCGGTGGTGGCCGACGAAATCCGGAAGCTGGCCGAGCAGAGCGCCGTCCAGTCCAAGACCATCGGCGTCTCCCTTAAGGAAGTTCTCGGATCCATCAACTCCGTGGTGGATTCCACATCGGAAACGGAAAAAACCTTCGAGAAGGTCATCGGCCACGTCAAGCTCATCGGCCCCCTGGAGATGCAGGTCAAGGAAGCGCTGGTGGAACAAAGAACCGGCAGCAGCCAGATCCTGGAAGCCCTCTCCACCATGAACCAGGTCACCGTGGACGTCACCGATGGGTCCCGGGACATCAAGGAAAGCAGCGACCTTCTGGTGAACGAAATCCAGACCCTGAACCGGATTACCGGCGAAGTCACCGGCAGCATGGGAGAAATCGAGTCGGGGGTCAGGCGGATCCAGACCACCACCTCCAGCGGCGAAGAGCTGGTGAAGGAAAACGAAGAGAGTATCCAGGAGGTGCTGAACGAAACAAACCGGTTCAAGCTGAAGAGGGATTAAAGGGCTGAAGCCCCGTCCTTTTAATCAGACCCATGCCTCAGGGACTTAACGCAAGAATAAACAGCGAAAAGAGGATGATCGTGAAGAAGGTATAGGTCATGAGAATTCCATTAATCCCGGGGAGCTCATCTTTTCTCTTCGGGTCCAGAAAAATGGGGATGACAAATGGCGGCGGCAGGAGAATCAGGGTGATCAGCCCATAAATATAATACTGGTCCAGATTTAAAAATCTTTTCATCACAAATCCCGCGAAGACCGCAGCCAAAGGTGCCATGACAAGGAGCCGTTGCAAGATCAGCGTGAAGGCATTCTTGAAAGATTTCCGCTGGAGCCTCATGTTATACCCGATGATGATCAGGATGAGGGGAACAATCATGGAAGAGAGCTGTTCCAGGACGGCGAATAAAACCTCCGTCGGCAGACAACCCGTCCCCCATCGGGAAAATCCGGAGACATTCAGCAGAAGCCCAAGAATGATCGCCCCCAGGGCGGGATTGGTGATAAAACTCCACACCATCTTGAGAACACCCGCATTCTTAAGTTCCCTGCCCCCAAGCCGGGGAACCATGATGAACCACACAAAAAACTCCTGACCCAGAGCCATCAAGGCGATTTTCCCCAACTGCTCAACACCGAAAACAGAAGAGAACAAGGTTATTCCCAGCATCCCGAATTCGAAAGAGCTCATCATGAAGGGAAAACTTTTTATCTCGATCCGCCCCCATCGACTCCTGGCCAAACCATACAAATAGGTGAGAACACATAAAAGGAAGATGAAAACGGGAAGCAGGAAATACCGCCACTCCATCTCAAGCTTTATAAAAGTAAGAAACAGGGTGGCCGGTAAGACAATCTTGACCGCCAGATTCTGAAGTCCCTCAATCTGGACGGAAGAAAGGATCCTGGTTTTTCGGACAAAAGCGCCAAGAAAAACCAGAACTATCACAGGGCTTAAGGTTATCAATGTTTTTACAAGATGCTCGTTCATGGGTCTCCCGTAGGGTAAAAACCCAGTATAGGTTATTCGCTGCAAATGATGAACCATTATTTTTTGTGATATACTGATAAAAAGCGAGGTATTCCATGCAAAAAAGACAAGTTGCTATCGTGTTGACCCTTCTGTTCCTGTTTTCCCTGTCCCCCCTGTTTTCCCAGCAGTATCAGGAAATCGATGAGGATGTTTCCCAGGCCTTCGGCCTCAGCTTCCAGGTCTATTTCTTCTCCGCCCTGATGAGCGCCTTCGGCCAGACCATCCCGGGCTGCACCATTGAAAACAATAACATGGTGCTGAAAAATGTCGACCTGGCCTCCCTGGATCTAAGCGAACCGGGAACCTACCGCACCATGAGCGGCACCATCACCACCACCGAGCGGGCCGATGGTGAAACCGACATGAAGGCGGACCTGACCCTCACAGGAGGCCCTGTCAGGAATCTCAAATGGGAAGTGAAAAACTTTTCCATGGAGTCGCCCGACGGATTTTTCGATATCACCGCCGACGGAAAGAACTACCACATAAACTTCAGCGACTTCGAAGATTAGGAAAACGATCCGGGGTCAGTGACCCTCGCCCCGGATCATCTTTCCACCCTGAAACACAATGACATGGGGAAACGCATCACCCCTTAGCCAAAAGGGCGGTGGCGAATCTACCTCCCCGGTTCGCCGCCGGTCCGAACCCGCCCCAGCGCCGCGTCGGAGAGGGTGTTGATGGGGCAGACCATACACCAGGTCCGGGGCCTGTAGAGCAGGGCCAGCACCACCCCCGCCACGGTGGAGGTCAGCATGAGGGAGTAAAACCGGAAGGCCAGGTGAATCACCGCGCCGGAAACCCCGGCGAAGGTGACAAGCTGGGGAAGCTCCCAGGGGAGCTGAAAGGCGATGAGAAAACGCACCCTGTCGATGGGAGCCATGCGGCCTGAAGCCACCATGAAGGTGGACATGACAATGAAAAAGAGGTTCATGCAGAAGTAGGTCAGCACCCCCCGTTTCACCTTTTCCCCGGTCAGAACCCGGGGGGCCGCCCTTCCCGCCGAAACCGGCTTCAACCGGCTCAGAAAATCCGCCCGGGGGCAGATTCCCTGGCACCAGCTCTTTTTCCTCTGCCGGGCCAGGATGATAAAGGGCAGGGCCATACAGGCCAGAGCCAGGTAGGCGGTGAGAATATTAACAAAACCCAGGGCAAAATAGACCAGGGTGATGAGGAAGAGGGGCAAAACGGTTTTCCTGTTCAAAGCAGCTCCTTTATATATCATTTTGTAAACTTGCAATTACGAAGGAATTGTCAAGTTGAACCAGTTGTTAGAAACTCTTCTCCCAACAATACATTCCAATTTCTTCTTGAATAAATGAATCTTAAAATGAAAACCTGCTTATTTTCTATTTCAACATTAAAAAAAACAGTATAATTTTTTATTTTTAAGAATCTTATTCCATGCGGTTTAAATAAATCATTATTGACTAATGGATAATACTGGGGATTATCAGCTAACTTTTGTATTGATCTGAAAAAATCATTCACTAAACCGTTAGCCGCAATTTCTGAATGAAGCACGTCTTTAATGTACTTAGCGTTCTCAAGGACGTCTATCTCTGCTTTTTCAGTAATGTTTATTTTAAACATTTAGCTTTTCTTTGATTCTATTAATTACGATGGAGGCCTCCTCATATCTACCCTCACTTACATCTTTCAGCCCCTCGTTTATTTTTTTGTATAAGTCAATTTGGTTTATGAGCATTTCATAAGTTTCAATGCTCATAACAGCTAAATCTCCTGAACCGTTTTTTGTGATAAAAACTGGTTCTTTATTATTGTGACAAAATTCTGAGATTTCCGAGTAATTATTTCTCAAATCTGCGCTTGGTCTAATTATAGGCAATTGACACCTCCAAAAATATCATAGTCATATTATATCGTTATTATGATATGGTGTCTACCTTTCTTTTCTGGATCCTAACAATATTTATATTGCTTTTTATATATAGCTATTTATTACCAAATTTGTCAAGTTCCAACCGCCCCGGGACGGCGGCCTTCTCCTCGAGGCCCAAAAAGCCAAACAAGGAGAACCCAAAGAAGCGAAACCGCTGATCTCGGCAAATCCAGGGCGGAGGGAACACGCCTCCCCGCGAGCCGGCCCCGCCGACCGAGCGGGGGGCCTGTTCCCGGCAGCATCTCCCGCCCCAAAAAGCCCAGCGAAGGAGATCCCAAAGAAGGTTACCAGCTGATCCCGGCAAATCCAGGGCGGAGGGAACACGCCTCCCCGCGAGCCGGCTCCGCCGACCGAGCGGGGGGCCTGTTCCCGGCAGCATCTCTCCCCCGTATCCGCTCCCCCCGCCCCAAAAGAGTCAAACAAGGAGATCCCAAAGAAGGTCAACTGCTGATCCCGGCAAATCCAGGGCGGAGGGAACACGCCTCCCCGCGAGCCGGCCCCGCCGACCGAGCGGGGGGTGTGTTCACGGCAGCCCTGGATTTGACTGTTACCAGCCATTTTCTTCTTCTTTCGGTTCTCCGCAACTTTTCATTGACAGCTGCGTTAAGATCCCTTAACATAGAATTGTTAACATTTCTTAACAAAAGGAGCGCAAGATGAATCAATTGACCAAAGCAGCGGTACTCGGCCTGGTGCTGTGCCTGCTCTCGGGAACTTTTCTCTTTGCCGGAGGAGCCAAGGAAGCCCCTGCCCCGGTGGTGGAAGAGACCCCCATGACCCATGAGGAACTGGTAGCCGCCGCCCAGGCGGAAGGCAAAGTGGTGGTTTACGCCGTCACCAGCCGCATCGCCAAAGCCGCCACCCTCTTTACCGAAAAATACGGTATCCAGGTGGAAGCCACCAACCTGAAAGACTTTGAGCTGGTGGAGAAGATCTCCAAGGAAGGCAGCACCGGTGCCAAGGGCGCCGACTTTGTCCTGGCCCAGGACGGCGGCCGGGTCATGGGAGAGCTGATGAACCTCGGTTATCTCTACAACTACGTTCCCCCCACCATGAAGGACATCATCCCCGCGGAGTTCCAGAATCCCCTGGCCTTCTCGTTCATCAACAAGGTTTTCATCTACAACGATGAATCCTCCGCCACCCCTCCCTTTAACAACATCTGGGCCCTGACTACCCCGGAATGGGCGGGCAACTTCCAGTTCAAGAATCCTTTCCAGGAAGGGGTGAACGCCAACTTCCTCACCATGGTGACAAAACCGGAAATCGCCGATCAGATTGCCGTGGCCTATAAGGATTACTTCGGCAAGGACATCAAGCTGACCACCCCCAATGCGGGTTATGAATGGATCAAGGCCATCCTCGAGAACGACCTGATTCTGACCACCTCCGATACCACCACCGCCGAAACGGTGGGTATCCGCGGCCAGAACAAACCCCGGAACGCCGCCCTCTTTGTCTACTCCAAGTTCCGGTACAAGGAAACCAAGAACCTGGCCCTGGAACCGATGATGGCTGTTCAGCCCTTCTCGGGGTTCTACTATCCCATCTACGCCCTCATGTCCTCCAGCGCCAAGAGCCCCAACGCGGCCAAGCTCTTCATCGAGTTTCTGCTGACCGAAGAGGGCTTCTCTCCCTGGAGTTCCGACCTGGGAACCTACTCGCCCAACCCCAACATTCCCCTGCAGCCCGGCGACCATCCCATGACCACCTGGGTAAAGATCCTGGTGGAAGAGGATCCCGCCTTCTGCTTCGAAAACCGGGCGGATGTGGAAGAGTTCCTGAACGAGTATATTTACTAAACCAGGGAACCGCTGCCGGCCCCTGCCGGCGGCCTTACTACCAACGGGCTGCCCTGCGGGGCGGCCCCATTTTCTGTCAAAATAAGGATTGAAGAGTGAATTATCGTAACAGGTTAAAATCCTTTTTTCGAAAACCCCATAACGTCATCCTCGTCTCCCTGGCCATCATCCTGGTCTATCTGACGGTCATCCCCATGGTGACGATCATCCTCGACACCTTCACGGTCCACCAGTCGGAACTGATGCGGGTCAAGGGCGCCAAAGTAGGGGACTTCACCCTCTATCACTGGACCAAGGTTCTCTTTGCCTCCACCAGCCGGAAGGTGTTCTACGAACCCTTTCTGAATACCATGGTGGTCTCCTTCGGCACCTGCTTTATCGCCATCCTCCTGGGCGGCTCGGTGGCGTGGCTGGTAACCCGGACCAACATACGGTTTAAAAGCCTTATTTCCACCCTGTTCATCTTTCCCTACATCATGCCCAGCTGGACTTTGGCCATGGCGTGGCTGAACTTTTTCAAGAACTCCCGGGTGGGGGGCGCGCCGGGGATTTTTACCGCCCTCACGGGGATCGAGACGGCCAACTGGTTCGCCTACGGCCCCTTTCCCATCATCGTGGTCCTGGGGCTCCACTACGCCCCCTTCGCCTACATCCTCATCGGAGGCATCTTAAGAAACATGGATGCCAACCTGGAGGAGGCGGCGCTGATTCTCAAGGCGAGCCGGGGCAAGATCATGCGGAGGATCACCATCCCCATCGTCCTGCCCGCCATGCTTTCCACTTTTCTGCTGGTATTCTCCAGCGCCATGAGCGCCTTCGCCGTTCCTGCCTTTCTGGGAACCTCGGTGCGGTATCAGGTCCTCACCACCCAGATGTACCGGACCCTGAACGGCCTCAACCCCGGATACGGCTACATCATCGCCCTGATCATGATCGCCATAGGCATGCTGATCCTGGGAATCAATCAGAAAATCGTGGGCACCCGGAAGAGCTACACCACCATCACCGGTAAAAGCTCCAACATCGCCCTGATCAACCTTCGGGGATTCAAGCTGCCTGTTTCCTACGGCATCATTTTTCTGGAACTGATGGTCTGTGTCCTGCCCCTGGTCACCTTTGCCGTCGAATCGTTCATCATGCAGCCGGGGAACTACTCGTTCAGCAACTTTACCACCCTCTTCTGGGTCGGTGCCGGGGACCCGCAGATCGCCAACAGCGAACCGGGAATCCTGAGAAACCCCAGCATCTATGCAGGGCTCTGGAACAGCATCAGGCTGTCGGTTTCGGTGGCCTTCATTGCCGGATCCGTGGGAATCCTGGCGGGCTATGCCATCGTGAAGAAAAAGAATTCC